>Ga0182240_100172_pt1 | contig 27501 bp, 27 predicted proteins | sample hydfrates4_PW_90_FD_145594 | JGI IMG/M metagenome (GOLD analysis project Ga0182240, IMG submission 145594) | Subsurface microbial communities from deep shales in Texas, USA - hydraulic fracturing test 4_PW_90 | ecosystem: Environmental > Aquatic > Deep subsurface > Shale gas/oil reservoir >...
GGAAAGGAGGTGCTAGCAAGAAAGACCCCTTCATTTTTTTCCGTTTTTGTTCAAGAAATGGAGTATTGGTGCAGTTTATTTTTGTTCAGCTTAGGAGGGATTTAAAGAATGGCCGAGATTAAGAAAGCTGATCAGTGGGCTAGTAGGTGGGGATTAATATTCTCCGCAATAGGTATGGCTGTAGGTACAGGTAACATTTGGCGCTTCCCTCGAGTAGCAGCAGCCCAAGGCGGAGGGGCCTTTGTTTTGGCGTGTGTCGTTGCTTTATTTTTATGGGCTATACCACTTCTTATGGCAGAGTCAGTTTGGGGCAAAGTAACCAGAATGGGGGTCATAGGGTCGTTTAAGGAAATGCTGGGCAGAAAGTGGACGTGGGCCGGAGGCTGTGTCGCATGGATATCATTGGGCATCGCCTTCTACTACGCCGTAGTCATGGGTTGGTGCGTAAGATATTTTGTATATGTTCTGACCGGAGTCATCAAACCGGGACTGGACACAGAGGCCCTTTGGACCGCCTTCTCCACAACTCCTGGAGCCATGGTCCCGTGGCACATCATCTCCATGGTGATAGCGACCATAGTTATTTTCAAAGGAATATCCCAGGGACTCGAGAAGATCAACAAGATACTAATTCCAAGCCTTTTTTGTTTTACTGGTAGTTTTAATGATAAGAGCCATAACGCTCCCTGGCGCAGTAAAGGGATTACAGTATCTTTTCGAACCCAGGTTTGAGCTTTTCGCTTCTGGAAGGCTTTGGCTTGAAGCGTTCACGCAGGTTGCCTGGTCTACCGGTGCAGGTTGGGGTCTTTTACTTACTTACTTTGTCTACGCAAAGAAAACCGAGGACATTTCTCTAAACGCCACAACCATCTGCTTCGCGGACACATCGGCAGCTATGATCGCAGCTATGGCCATAATACCCACCATCTTTGCACTCTCTTCAGATCCCATGGCAGCAGTCGGCTCCGGAAACACAGGCCTTGCATTCATCCATTTGACGAAACTCTTCACTGTAATGCCCGCTGGCACCCTGTTCGCAGGCTTTTTCTTCCTGGCATTGATCTTTGCAGCTTTGAGCTCACTGCTCTCCATGGTTGAGTTGGGAGTAAGACTCCTCATGGATGCCGGGTGGCCTCGCCATAAGGCGGCCCTTGCAGCAGGTATAGGGATAACGATCCTTGGCCTACCTTCCTCCATGAGTATTGATTTCCTCAATAACCAAGACTGGGTATGGGGTGTAGGATTGTTGGTAAGCGGCGTGTTCTTCTCCATAGGAGCGATGAAGGTGGGCGTGGACAAGATATGGAAGGAATACATCGAACCTTGTTCCGACCTCAAAGCCCCTTGGATGTGGAAGCTCATATACCTCTTCCCCCTTTGGTTCGTAATCATCTTTACCTGGTGGATCAAGCAGGCTATGAGCTGGTATCCCGACAGCTGGTGGAAATGGCTTCCCATCTCCGAATACACCTACACGGTAGGAACCATGGTGTATCAGTGGGCCATAATGGTCGTGGTGTTCTTGTTGCTTAACAACTGGCTGGCCGACAAGATGACTCACAAGTTCGAAGCCACTGATTAAAGAAGATAACTGGTATCTTTTGAGCCTAGCCAAAGGAGGGATCATTTATGGGCTGGCAAGTTTACATGATTTTAGTTCTCTTGATAGTGTGGGGTGGAACGTTCTGGTGCGTGGCTAAAACGATGAAAGCTGAAAAACAATAAAACTCTAAAATTCTAGATATGGGAAAGGGGCAGCCCGTTACGGGGCTGCCCCTTTTTACGATTTATTCATTTTATTCATTTTCCCGTACTGCCAAAACCTCCACTACCACGGACTGTGGCCGTAAGTTCTTCTTTCAGATGAAGCTCTGCCTTTTCTACTTTTGCGAACACCAACTGAGCTATTCTATCCCCTCTAGAAATTTTGAAAGGTTGTTTCCCATGGTTTATCAATATAACCTTGACCTCACCTCGATAGTCACTGTCTACTGTCCCTGGGGCATTCAAAACTGTAACCCCATCTCTGAGAGCCAAGCCACTTCGAGGCCTAACTTGGCACTCGTAACCGCTAGGGATCTCCATGAAAAGTCCCGTACCAACAGCCTTCCATTCTCCTGGCTGAAGGACACACTCTTCAGCAGCCACGACGTCCATTCCCGAGGAACCTTCAGTGGCATATTTAGGAAGAGGAAGGTCTTCGTTTTCTTTGCTCCTACTGATGTAAATCGAGATCTTATTCTTCTCCATAACTAGCCACGCCTCCTAGGTTGCTCGTTGGATCTTGGTGAATTCTTCCTATCCCTAACGGGAGGTCTCTCCCTCTTTTTTGAGGAGCTTTCTATTTTTTCCTCTCTTATCATCTCTTCTGAAAAAGCTTCTTCGTATAAAGCTTGTACCTCTTCCTTTCTATCGAATATCCTCTTCCTGGAGAGATTTATCCGGCCCATGTCGTCTATCTCCTTCACCACGACCAAGACCATATCTCCCGGCTTCAGAATATCGTCCACCTTAGCAACATGATGAGTACTCACTTCGCTCACATGCAGTAAGCCCTCCTTTCCTGGAAGGACCTCCACAAAAGCACCGAAGGGCATAAGCCTTGTCACCTTGCCTAGGTAGACATCTCCTGCTTCCACCTCTTTAACCAATTCTTCTATGATGCTTATGGCCTTTTGCGCGGATTCCCTGTTGCTTGACGCAATGAGCACGGTACCATTATCTTCCACATCTATCTTGACACCAGTCTCAGCGACTATGCTCCTAATGGTTTTGCCCCCTGGGCCGATGATATCCCTTATCTTCTCTTGATTTACCTTCAACGTGTATATCCTAGGAGCAAGAGAGGAAAGTTCTTCTCTAGGCTCCTTTATTGCTTCTTCCATCTTGCCCAAGATGAACAGCCTACCTTGTTTCGCCTGTTCAAGAGCCTGAGTAAGTATCTCCTTGGTGATACCACCTGCCTTATTATCCATTTGCAAGGCGGTAACTCCATCCTTTGTCCCTGCAACCTTGAAATCCATATCGCCAAAGTGATCTTCTAGTCCTTGTATATCAGTTAGAACCACCACCTTGTCCCCTTCCTTGATGAGCCCCATGGCAACACCCGCTACGGCCTTTTTAATCGGCACTCCAGCATCCATTAAAGACAAACTGGCGCCACACACAGAAGCCATGGAACTTGAACCGTTAGACTCTAATATATCCGAAACGACCCTAATGGCGTAAGGGAATAAAGCTTCATCGGGAAGTAGCGGTCTGACTGCCCTCTCCGCAAGTGCCCCGTGTCCTATCTCTCGTCTGCCTGGCCCTCTCATAGGTCTAACCTCACCTACGGAGTACGGCGGGAAGTTATAATGCAGCATGAAGCGCTTAGAGGTCTCGTCATGTTGGAGCCCATCCACCAGCTGGTCATCTTCTCCTACCATTCCCAGAGTGGTGGTCACAAGGGCCTGGGTTTCACCTCTTGTGAATATGGCCGAACCATGGGTTCTGGGCAAACCCCCCACTTTGCAGCTTATGGGCCTTATCTCATCGGTCCTTCTTCCGTCGGCTCTTTTGCCTTCGAAGACTATAAGCTCCCTCACCGCTTTCTTTATTAACTTACCTATGTATTCCTTTATGTAGCCTTCTTTGTCAGGGTGCTCTTCCATCAAGGCTTCAATGGCTTTCCTCTCTATTTCATCCAAAGCCTTGGCCCTCGGTTTTTTCTCATGGATCATAACGGCAGTCTTTATCTCTTCGTAAAGGTTGTCTTTTATCCATCTATCTATATCAGGAAACTCAAGGGGCTCAGGTATTTGGACCTTTTCCTTGCCTATTTTTTTCCTCATCTCCAACTGGAGGTCTACGATCTTCTTGATTTCCTCCTGAGCCAACGCCAAGGCCTCAACCAAAAGATCTTCTGAAACTTCGTTAGCTCCAGCCTCAACCATGGTTATGCCATCCCTATGACCGCTCACAACAAGATCTAAAGAACTGTTTCGCATTAAGCTTTCAGTAGGGTTTACCACCAGTTGTCCATCTATATAGCCTATCCTCACAGCACCGACAGGGCCTTCCCATGGAATATCCGAAATGGTGAGGGCCGCAGACGCGCCGTTTATTGCCAAAACACTTGGGGAGTTTTCCTGGTCCACAGAAAGAGTTGTAGCGACCACGTGGACATCGTTCCGCATATGCTCGGGAAAAAGAGATCTTATGGATCTATCAGTCAGTCGTGCAGCCAATATCGCCGTTTCAGACGGCCTACCTTCCCTTTTTATGAACCCGCCGGGTATCTTACCCGCAGAATAAAACCTCTCCTCGTAATCCACAAGAAGAGGGAAAAAGTCTATACCTTCTCTCGCTTCCTCAGAAAAACATGCTGTGACAAGCAGCACGGTCTCCCCCATGGAGACCGTTACGGAACCATTAGCCTGTTTCGCTAAAGTTCCCGTCTCAAAAGTCATTACCTCTCCGCCGACCTCGACGGAAAATACATTTGCCATTATTACTCCTCCTCGTTATTTTCTCTTTATTTTCTCCTTATTCATTCAAAAGAATATCACAATCCCGCAAAAATAAAAATGACGAGGACCACAAGGGTCCTCGTCATGCAGTCACAAAAGGTCAAATAGGGAAATTAGTGGCGCAGTCCAAGGCGCTCGATAAGGGTACGGTACCTGTTGAAATCCTTGAGTCTCAAATACTTGAGCAACCTGCGCCTTTTTCCAACCATCTTCATGAGCCCGCGCTGAGAATGGTAGTCCTTCTTGTGGACCTTGAGATGCTCTGTCAATTCCCTTATTCTGGTAGTCAGAATGGCAATCTGAACCTCAGGGGACCCTGTGTCCGCATCGTGCAGCTTGAATTCCTCAATTATCGCCTGTTTCTTATCCTTATCCAACATTTCGACCACCTCTTTCATAAAATCCTAAAACCAAGTAGAGCGCCGTCACCGCTGCACCTAGTATTAGGCTACGGTATTATACCATTTGTCCTCGGTTTTGCAAAACATGAATTGTCCTATCGTCTCATACCTAAAAACAACTATTTAAAATAATCGAATAAGTTAAAGCTCATTCTGCACTCGACATTTTATTAAATTTGTGGTTATATTGTTAATATAGAGACTAGAATAGGAGGTATGTGATAATGAAGATAATACTCATAGAAGACAACCGTGATTTGGTGCAAGTTTTGGCTGAAGGGTTGACCGAAAGCGGCTTCGTCGTAGATTATGCTCACGACGGAGAAGAAGGACTCAATAAGATCTTCAAAAATGAATACGAATGCATAGTACTGGACATCATGCTCCCCAAAACTGACGGATATGAGCTCATCAAGCAGGTCAGAGAGGCGGGAAAAGACACACCAATTCTGGTTCTAACAGCCAAGGACTCGGTGGAAGACAGGGTTAAAGGCCTGGAAGAAGGCGCTGACGACTACCTAGTGAAACCTTTCGATTTTAGAGAACTTCTGGCACGCATAAATGCCCTTATAAGAAGACATACGGAACACAAAAGACCTATCTTGCAGTGCGGCCCCCTCGTTTTGGACCCAGTGGCAAGAGAGTGCAGGGTAGACGGTGAATTGATCCCCCTAAGGAAGAGGGAGTTTGATATACTTGAGCTTCTAATGCGATACGAAAACCAAGTCTTCTCAAGAGAGAGAATCATTGCTCATGTCTGGAAGAAGGAATATGACGGCACCAGTAACGTGGTGGATGTCCACATAAAATACCTGAGAGACAAGTTGCGCCCCTACAATTTAGAGGGTATAGTAGCCACAGTAAGAGGTATAGGATATAAAATTTCCTGCCCTTACAGGTGATGCCGATCTCAAAAAAACAGCAATAAGGCGTGAGCAAGATTGTCGCAGAATATCCAGAAAGATAAACTAAAAGAGCGGAGAAACAACTTTCTCCGCTCTTTCCAAGTAAAGCCTTCTCTTTTTTTTCTAAGCCTGATATCAGCCCTCTTCATTGTTGCTCTAGGGGCTGTGTTTTATTTTCTTAATCTCTCAAGGTTAGAAGAGATAGATAAAAACCTTTCAGTAATGTGTGGTCTCGCAGAGATAGTGAGCAAAGAGCTAGAAACCCAACCACAGGCTCTTCCCTCAAATATAGCAATTCAGCTCTATGATCAAAACTTTGTTCTACTAAAAAGCTACGGTCCACACAATCTAACCTTAATACTACCTGAAGAAATGAGGGAAAACCTATCCCAAACCCATTCTAGCAGTTCTATATCCTTCAACACTAAAAGCAACAACGTAGAAAAAGACAGCTTGCTGTGTCTTCCTCTGTACAAAGATTCTTACGCCTATCACATTTACAGGATCAGAGTACAAAAAATCCGACCTAACACAATCTCTCTTGGGCCAACTCATTATTTAGTCCTAATTTACCCAATGACAAATTTCTTCCAAGCAAAAATTGAATATTACGTAGCTTTTGCCTCAATATGGCTGCTTTTTGTGTTATTTATGGCATTATGGTGGGGAGGCCTTCACACCAAGATTAAAAGAGAGCTTCATCAGTTACGAAACGCGATAAAGTCCATTGATATAGACAAAGGCATACACATTTCCTCTACCGAACAAATAAAGAATCCATATATACAGGAAATAGTTAAGGAACTCAATTCTCTTTTTGCAAGAATAGAGGAAGTCATCAATGGCTTACTAACGTTTACAGCGGATGCAAGCCATGAACTACGAACCCCATTGGCGATAATAAAGGGCATTGTTGACGTGACCCTTTTGAAGCCCAGAGAAATTCCTCATTATCAACGAAAACTCAGAGAACTAGGGGCCCATGCGGACAAAATGCAATCTCTATTGACAGCATTGCTTGAGATGGCCAGGCTGGAAGGCTCTGGAGAGCAAATGAAGATGGAAAGCTTGGAGCTGATGGTCATAGGGGAAGAGGTCTCCACGTCTCTTAAACCCATATTTGAGAGTAAAAAACAACTGTTGAAGCTTAGGTTAAATCCAGCCCCTATAAAGGGGAATGAAGCCCTTATAAACCAACTAATAACGAACCTATTGGACAACGCAAGCAAATACACTCACCAGGGGGGATCCATAACAGTCATAACTGATCATGATTTAAATAAGAACGAAGCTATGCTGGAAGTATGGGACACAGGAATCGGAATGGACGAGGAAACGATCAACCGATGTTTCAATCGACTATGGAGGGCAGAAAAATCCAGAACTACCCCTGGATACGGCCTAGGCCTTTCCTTGGGAATGCGAATAATAAGGATTCACGGAGGGCGCGTCGAAATAGAATCGAAACCCAACAAAGGAACTAAAATAAAGGTCTTTTTCCCCTTAGATCTGGATGCTTTCGAGGCTTACGGCCTATCTTGATCCGACACAAATCACAAAAATAAGAGGGTGGAACTCCACCCTCTTATTCAACTATATACCTTTATATAAACCTTCAGAAATTACAACCTAAAAGATACATAGAACACCCTGCCGTCCCTCCAAACGGCTAACACGACAGGACCTTCGGCTTTAGGCAAGCTCCGCACGAAAGAATCTATATCTTCTACCTTATTACCATTTACCTCCACTATTATGTCGCCGCTTCTGAGACCAACCCCATCTGCCACCGAACCTGGAGCAACCTCTGAGATCATTACTCCCGTTATCAAAGGGGGTAAATCTTTCTGTTTCCTTACAGCATCAGATACAGGTTCCACCTTTATACCAATTTTCTTGAGGTGTTCACTTAGGCTCTTTCGACCACCCTCGCTGCCTGGAATGCTACCTAACACGACTCTTACCTTCCTCTCAATGCCACCTCTTCTCAAGATTTTGAGATTTACCTTGTCTCCAGCCAGGTGACTCCTGATTTTCATTGTCAAATCCAGGTCATCTTCGACCTTCTTCCCATCCACCTCTACTATCACATCTCCCCGCATTAGCCCTGCCTTTTCTGCCGGCGAACCAGGAACCACATCTGCAACTACCGCTCCATTTTCCGATTTGATACCATAAACATCAGCAAACTCCTTAGTTAAGGGCTGTACATATACTCCCAAATATCCCCTCTTTACCCTTCCGTATTTGACCAAATCGTCCAAAATCTGCTTGGCCATGTTTACAGGCACGGCAAAACCTATTCCTTGGGCATAGGGGATTATCGCCGTGTTTATACCGATTACCTCTCCTTTCAGATTCAAAAGAGGACCGCCACTGTTGCCTGGATTTATAGCAGCATCCGTCTGGAGAAAACCATCAAAGCTGAAGTCCCTTGCCCTGATAGAACGGTTTTTGGCTGAAACAACACCGACAGTAACGGTGCTTTCAAAACCAAAAGGATTACCTATAGCTATGACCCATTCACCTACTCTAACCTTATCGGAATCCCCCAAGGGCAAAACAGGTAAATTTTCCCCTTCGATCTTGATGACCGCCAGATCGTAACTAGGATCGGTTCCAATGATCTTGGCAGGATATGTTTTGCCATCAGACATGCTGACCGTTATCTCATCAGCCCCTGCCACGACATGGTTATTGGTCAGTATGTAACCATCTTTGGAGACTATGAACCCCGAACCCTTCCCTTTCATGGGCACTAAACGGGTAAAATGCTCCAACTGGTCCCCTAAAAACTCCCTAAGGAACGGATCGTTAGCAAAGGGGCTTAGAGGCTGTCTCACCATGGTCTTCGTATCTATGTTGACCACGGCAGGAGATGTCTTTTCTACAATATCGGCTATGGGATTCCCAGTAAAAACATCGCTCCCCGAAGAGGATGCCAAAGCCGACGTTAAACTGACAAAGGTTAAAAGTAACACTGTTAAAACAGCAATCAATGTCTTTCGTAACGGATTAACCGCAAGCTTTTTCATTTTATTCACCACCTCCATACGTAATCTGCATTACATATTTTGGACCGTCTTCTATTTTATTGCATCGTAAATTCTACGGATATTTGATCCTTGGGTTTGCACCCTAAAAGATCCGAAGCTCGTCCTTGGTTAACGGCTATGGACAAGTATCCCCAACTATCCTCCAGGATCACCAGGTCACCTTTATCTACATCTGCAAATGTCCTCCCAACGGGGATGCTGAAAAGCCAACCACTAGATATCCTCAAATTTTTGATGTCTTTTCTCAGGGAACGCCACAATATGTTGGTCCTTACCGTGCCGTAAGAATCGATATAGGCTACATAGCCAGTTATTTTACCGTCCTCCATCTTGGGCTCCGGCAATGGATATTCCACAAGAATTTCTTTCTTTATCCCTTTTCCCAATGCAGATGGAGGGACCCCCATGCCTAAATCTCCTACTACAGGGGCCATGACATCTCTGGCATGGAAAGTAGGAGAAATCCTACTGAAATCAAAAAGTTCCATGCGTACGCTCCAAGCAGTCTCAATTCCGCCCAAGCGCCGTGCTGCCTCCAAGAGCAAGCCGTTATCTGGGCCCACCAAAAAATCTCCCCTTCTAACATGAAGGATGACTATCTTTCGCTCAGTTCCGACACCGGGATCCACGACGGCCAAGTGTATGCCTACCGGCATAAACGTCAGAGCCCCTGCCAATATCCATCCCCCCGAAACAATGTCGAATGGCGGCACCTCGTGGCTAATATCGATAATTGGGAGTTTAAGTCCTTTGTTTAAAAGCACCCCTTTGCAGCAGGCCACCGTCTCATCCGACAATCCAAAATCAGTCAGCATAGTTACAGACTTCAGCTCAAAACTCACTTTTGACTGTCCTCCCCTTGAGAAGTTGCACTCCTTCAATTTCCTTGTTTTAATATATCACTATATGTCTTATCTTATCCATCAAAACCCACTGGAGGGATTGCATGCCTTCTATTTTGGACATATACGATGCCTTGCTAAACTATTGGGGACCCCAGAACTGGTGGCCAGGGGAGACCACCGACGAGATATGTATAGGAGCCATACTCACGCAGAACACAAACTGGAGCAACGTAGAAAAGGCGCTTATGAATTTGAAAAGAAAAGAGCTCCTATCCATCTCTTCTATAGCATCTGCTCCCAAAGAAATCATAGAGGAATGTTTGAAGCCTGCAGGAACTTACAGAAGGAAGGCTCTGTACCTTATGGATTTCTCAAAGCAAGTCATCTCCCGGCTAGGTTGTATAGAAAAGCTTTTCACCCTAGGACCTAACAAAGCCCGGAAATGGCTACTCAAACAAAAAGGCATCGGCCCTGAGACGGCAGACAGTATACTCTGCTATGGGGGCAATTTCCCGTTGCTGGTCATAGACGCGTACACGCTGAGACTTGGCAAGAGAATGGGCTGGCTCTCTCCAGAGATAAACTCTTACGATAAAGCCCAAGAAGAGCTTCAACTTTATTTGCCGAAAGATCCAAAAGTCCTTGGGGAGTTTCACGCTCTCATAGTAAAACACTCGAAGGAAATATGTCGCAAAAAACCGCGCTGCAGCATGTGCTTCATGATGCCCTGCTGCAGCGCGGTTAAAGACGCTCAAATTTAGTTATCTTCTCTTTTGCCTCTAAGCTTAGTTGCCCCGAAAGTCGCCTTCCTTGCTCTGCTTTTCAGGGGTGTTACTACCACACATCTTTGAGGTTCTACACCTTGAGAGTTCGTCGTAACATCCTCTCGATCCTTCAATGTCAAATGGATTATTCTCCGCTCCCAACTGCTCATTGGCTCCAGCTTGACAGGCCGTCCCTTCCTAGTCGCCTCCCTGGCCGCAGCCAAGGCCAACTTCTCTAAGCTCTTAAGTCTTCTTTCCTTATAACCATCACTATCAATGTTTACCCTTTTCATGCTGTCCCTTAGAACTAAATTGGCCATGTACTCTAACGCCTTTAATGTCTCTCCATAACGACCAATGATGATTCCAGCATCCTTTCCTGTCAAATTGAGGCTGTCGTCATCTATCACCTCGGGAACCACATCTAATTCCATGTAGGAGAATAATTCTTTCAGGAACTTCTTTGCTTTCAGAAGATGTAGCTCTCCAGACAAGGCAACCTGTACCTTTCTCTTCTTGCTAAACAGCCCCCAGATGCCTTTGTTCTCTTCAAGAACCTCCACTACAACATCTTCCGGCTCAACAGACCACTTCTTGCTACCAAGGGACTGCGCCTCTTCCAATGACTGAACCTCTACGATGAAACTGTTTTCCATAGGCCACTTACCCTCTCTATCCCTTTTGTTTTATTCTTTCCTGCTACCTGGCTTATCTTTGTACAATACAGGCTTTTCCTGCATCTCGACCTCAGTTTTGTGCTTCGCATACCATTGCTGAGCTACTCCCACTAAAGAAGATACCCCCCAATACAATAGAACTCCTCCGGGCAGACTCAAACATATGAATGTCAAGAAAGCCGGCATAAACCAGTTCATAAACTGCATCTGGGGGTTAGAAGCCCCACTGAGCTGCTGCTGGTACCACGTAAGAAAAGCTATGACCAAAAGGAGCACCAGGTTGCCCAAGTACATCTGCACGTTTAATAAACCTGCTGGGTTTGCGGCGATGGCAGAAAACAACGCTCCTATTCCAATCTTATCCGCAGAGGCGCCTACCGCGGACGCCATAGTAGATAGAACTGAGCCCTCAAGGCTTATCCCTAGAAACGTGGCTCCTCCCAGGTCCAGGTTCATCAAAACTCTGAAGAGGAGTATGAGTATGGGCAATTGTACGAGGAGGGGAAGACACCCCGCAGCTGGGTTTACGTTGTTTTCCTTATAAAGCCTCATGATTTCTTTGTTCAAAGTCTCTTTATCGTCCTTGTATTTTTCCTGCAAAACCTTGAGTCGAGGCTGTAGTTTCTGCATTTTCTGCATGCTCACCATCTGCTTATGCGACAGTGGATACAATAGGACACGAACCAGTAGAGTAAGAATTATTATGGCAAGCCCGTAAGAATGAGTAAGGGAATATAACCCATTGATTATCAATATTAGGAAATCGCCTGCTGCCTTCCAAATAGCACTCAATTTATTCACCTTCCCTAAATGATGTTTTTGAACTCTTATTTCTGCGGAACAAAAGAAACTCTTCGGGCACAGGGTCGTAACCACCTGGGTGCCATGGCGCACATTTTGCTATCCTCAAGATGCCCAGCAAAGTTCCTTTTATTAACCCGTGAACTTCAATGCACCCCAACGTGTACTGGGAACATGTTGGGTAAAATCTGCAATTTTTACCCAGAAATGGAGATATAAGGTGCTGATAGACCTTTATTAAAAATCTAGCTAACTTCACCGATAAGGTCAACTCTCCAATTTTATTGGCCTGATTCAATTGTTTGTTGCCCACTTTTCAGCAACCCTTCTTTGCTCAAAAGTCTTTTTAAGTCCTCATAGACTTCATGAGACTTTGCAGAAAGTCCCCTTTTCTGCAGAGAAAGGACGATCCAATATCCGTCCTTTATCATTGGATAAAGTCGCCTTGCCGCCTCTTTTAATATTCTTTTACCCCTGTTTCTTGTTACTGCACCACCCTGCCTTTTGCCGACGGCTAAACCAATCAAGGTCTTGTCCTCATGGGTCTCAATAAACAGCAGCCGCACCAACGCGCCGTTCCTTCGGCGGCCAGTGCGGAAGACCAAATCGTACTGCCATGCTTTTTTGAGCCTTATATCTGCAGGATAGCCAAGCCTTGTAGCACCCATCTTAGGCAGCTAGTCTTTTCCTGCCTTTGGCTCTCCTGTTCCTCAAAATCTTACGACCGCTATGGCTCCTTGAACGGCTCAGAAAACCAATGGTTCTCTTCCTGCGTTTATTATGGGGCTGAAAGGTCCTCTTCACGAAAAACACCTCCCGGAGATTGCTTTTAAGTATTTCAAAGGACGCTGTTTTTTGGCAGCTTGGTTACTATAACATAGCCAACTGAAGTGAGCAACAATCTTTCTAAGCTAGGGTGATTTTCTTATATGGAACTTTTGGAAGAGACTCGTAGATCTTCCAGTCAATCCTTGATAAAACCCTCCCATCTAAAATAACTAGCCTTCCCTTGTCCTCCTCTGTTCTAATTAGCCTTCCAGCTGCCTGTTTCAGCGTCAGCTTTGCTTTAGGCAGCACAAATGACCTGAAATACTCCCTACCAGAAAGGGCCTTTAAAGTTTTCATTATCGGATCTTCTGGGTGATCAAAGGGGATTCTGTCGATGATAACCTGGGTTAGTCCCTCTCCTGGAACGTCGAACCCTTCCCTGAATGTAACGCTTCCTATCAGAACGGACGTTAAATCCTCTCTGAAGGACGTAACAAGCTTGTTCAGTTGAGTATCACCCTGTACGTAAACGTTGTATTGCTTGGTCTTGCTCTTCATGTATTCTCCAACACTTTTAAGCAGGTTCAATGAGCTCAGTAGAACCAACGTCCTGCCTCCATTTTCATCACAAAAATGCTCCACAATCCTCGATATGGTCTTTTCATACCCGAAATCTGTAACCTTTTTGTTCGTCTCAACGACCCATATCTCCATTTGTTTTTCCAATTCGAAAGGCGAATCAACCACAAGTGTTCGGTCCGCGGTAATTCCTGACTCTTGTTGCCAATAAGAAAAATCCCCTCCCAAGGCCAACGTCGCAGAAACAGCAATCAAGCTGTGCGGCGAAAGGGCTTCAACGTTTTCTTTCAGCACTTCTGAGGCATAAACGGGAGCACTCACCAGGTGCATACCATCCCACCAATATGCCCAGTTGGGGTAATTGCAGAAGCTAGTGCACCAAGAAAGTTGCTCATATGATTTTCTTAACCCCTCAAAGGTTTCCAAAACGGCCAAAGAAAAGAAAGATTCGTCAGCACCATCAAGCTTTTCATCGTTGACAACTCTTTGAAGTTCTCCCGAGATAACATCGTACTCTCCTTTTAATTTCAAGAAGAGCTCGGACTTCAAGGCCCCCGAAAGTACTTGGCCAGGTTTCAAGTTTTTTTCAAAATTCACAAACAATTCCTTGCCGAGTTTCAAAAAATTATTGCCGCTTTTAACCAGGCTATCCGCCTCTTTAAATCCCTCCTTATACAAGAAGGGCACGACCTCTTTAAGGAGCATATTTATGGGCCTTTGGATATTGAGAAACCCCACTTTGATAGCTGAAACATTTCGAGCAATTTCAGCAACCCTGTGGGCCTCGTCGAAGATTAGAACATCTACTGGAACTACGAACTTTCCCTTTGAGCCAATGAGGTGAGAAAGAAAAAAGTGATAATTGGTAACCACTATGTCCCAACTTTGAGCTTTTTTAATTAATTTCAGAAAAAAACATTCGCTCCTGAAGGGGCATCTTGTTCCCAGGCAATCCTCTTGAGAAATGGCAAATTTAAAGCTCCATTCTATCGGAACATATGAAGCAATCTCGTCAAGTTCACCATAAGTAGTCCTATCAAACCACAAACCAATTTCCGTGGAAACTGAAGAATCTGCATCTTTTAGTTCATGCATCACCTTTCTGTAGCAAGCATAGTTATTTTTGCCTTTTATGGCTCCGCACTTTACACCGGCATCGAAAACCTGCATTAACCTTGGGATATGGTGATCCATCATCTGGTTTTGCAGGTTGCGAGTCGATGTAACGTATACAACTTTTCCCCCTTGTTGAGCAAACAAAAGAGAGGGCACAAGCAGAGATAAAGTTTTGCCTGTACCGGTTGGAGCCTCGGCCAAAAGCACCTCTCCAGAGTTCATGGCTTCCCAAAACTCCTCGGCAAGACGCACCTGATCCTTTCTGTATTTATAACCAGAGACTACTCGGGATAGCGGTCCCTCTTCAGAAAACAACTCGGATATCCTATCTTTTTGGCATTCTCTTTCCACAATCATCATACCTTGCAGCTCCATGATCTTTTTATCACAGACATGGATTTCAACCAAAATACCACTACCAAAGCCACCGCCATCAATACCCCTATTCCAGACATAAGAAAAAGAAAGTAGTTGAACAGGCCATGTACCAGGACTGGCAAAAACAGGATCCTGAAAAGGGAGTATGTTACAGCACCACCGAGTTTCTGCCTGGCAGCTTCATAACCCATAAAAAGTCCGCAAAGCCCATGAAGCGGTACCGACAGAAAAGCTCTCCAACCAGCCACCAGAAAGGGATTCAATGCACCAAAAACATAGAATAAGTTCTCCAAGGTAGCAAAACCCAAAGCCACAGAGGTTCCATATACGATCCCATCATAACATTCATCGCACACCTTATGATCTATGAACCTCTTCAGAGCGAGCCATTTCATATACTCCTCTACTAGAGCAACGCCCATAATTTGATACACCAAGGGGCCCAGTACAACCAAATAGCTAGTGAAGATCTCCAGCAATGCCGCCGGAAAGACAAACAAGGCTCCAACAACAAAGGAACGTACTACCATCCCCAGTGGTTCTGGCTCCAATCTGTCCTTATGGTAGTACCACCAAACCAATGCGAGTCCCGGCGCAACCGACACAATGAACAACAACTCTACTTTGTTTTCCAAAAAATCACGCCCCAATTTCTGGGATTGGCCTTCCCTTTTACAGTATATTTATATTATACTTTCCTATTGTTGCAGAAGGTATAAAACCCATGTTAGAATGAGGTCTGCCGTAGAAGGAGGTGAAGGATTTGCCAAACAAGAAATCTGCCGCAAAAAAGATACGCATAGCGGAAAGGAACAGGTTGTACAACAAGTATTGGAATACTCGCTGTAAGACAACTGCCAAGAAAGTGCTAGAAGCCGTGGCCAGTGGCGATAAAGAGCTAGCTTTAAAAAGGCTAGACAAGGCCCAGTCCGTCCTGGACAAAGCTGCAGTTAAGGGCGTAATTCACAAGAACAAGGCCGCTCGCAAAAAATCCAGACTCACCAAGGCAGTTAAAAGCCTTTTTCCTAATACAGCAGATGCCTAACTTCTTTCGCGCATTTTAGCCGGACATCCATCTTAACTTTTCAAGAAGGACGTCCGGCTTTGCTGTTCAATAAGGCCAACAGGGCCATTTCCACCACTTCCCATGCCCCCGCGGACAACCTTTTATTCATACAACTTGCTTTTATCATTTCCGACACAAAGCGTCTCAAAGCTTTTGTGCTATAAATACGAGAAGCCAAGAGCGCCTTTTTGGCTTGATAAGGTTTCGCTCCAAATGCACTCAATATATCTTCCTTTTTTTCACCTTTATCTTTATAATCAGCAAGATACATAGCTAAGCGCATCCTCCTGTGGAGGCCGCTTACAACGGGCAAAACATCACTCTCTTTCTTTATCCTCGCTAAAGACCGCACAACCAATTCTGCCTTACCCTCACAGAGTCCATCCAAAAGGTTTAAAAAGGCCTTACTCCCTTCATCTACGCACAAATTCTTGACGAGATCCTCAGTTACAAGGCCATCGCTTGCCAATGTGGTCAACTTATCTATTTCACTTTTTATCTCTTCAGGATCCTCAATCCATTCCTCCAATAGGGAAATAGCCCCAGCCTCCCACTTAACACCTGTCTTTTTTATTAGGCCCTTTATCCACTCTATCCTTCCTGATGTCCAATGAGGAACTTTATCTGGCTTTTTTATGGTAGCAAGCTTAATGACATCCCGAGGTATGTACTTTTCCACATTTCCCTCATATAACAGCAGGATGACTGTAGAGGCCAATTCCTTCTTCTCTACCTGGAGAGCCAGAGGCGATGGGAGGGGGCCCATCGCCTCTGGTGAATCTACCACGTATATATTCTTTTCTTCAAAAAGGCCACCTGTCGTAGCCGTAGAGAAAAGCTCCCACCAATCGGCCTGTTCTGAACGAGCGGCCACGGCAAACCCTTCTTCAGAAAGTCCTCTTAGCGCCTCCTCAAGCAGCCTACTCTTGGCAGGTTCCTTAGCACAAATCAAGAACAAGGAAGGCACTTAATTCTTCACCACCACATTCACAAGCTTGTTAGGTACCACAATCACCTTGACGATCTCTTTCCCTTCAAGCCTCTTGACGACTTGTGGGTCCTCGAGAACTCGCTTCTTCAAGGACTCTTTATCCAGGTTTGCAGGAACCACCAATTGGGCCCTAACCTTTCCGTTTATCTGTAGCACCACGTTAACCTCTTCTTCTACCAATGCGCTGGGATCCACCTCGGGCCACGATGTCTCGCACACTAGCTTATCGTTGCCCAAGAGCGACCATAGTTCCTCCGATATGTGGGGAGCTACGGGAGAAAGGCAAAGAAGTAACACTTCCACTCCTTCTCTGAATATGACCCAATCGTCTTGGTCCTTGGGCGTAAAAGCTCCCAACGCGTTAGACAACTCCATCAACCTTGCAACAGCTGTATTGAATTGCTTCTCCACCTCTATATCCCTGGTGACATCCTCTATGGTTTTATGAATTTTTCTCTTAAGATCCCGCGCGGCCTTTTCCTTAATCTCGTCCATCCTCAATCTTCTGGTTGAGGCTTTCTTGAGTTCCTCAAGGTTTTCCTCCACCAATCGCCAGACCCTGTTCAAGAACCTATGAGATCCTTCGACACCTCTATCGGACCAGTCAAGGTCTTTCTCCGGAGGAGCGGCGAACAAGATAAACAACCTGGCCGTATCCGCGCCGTATTTACGAATTATCTCGTCGGGGTCCACCACATTACCTTTTGATTTCGACATCTTGGCTCCATCCTTAATCACCATACCCTGGGTTAACAGGTTGGCAAAGGGCTCCCTGACGTTCACTAAACCCAAGTCAGCCAGAAACTTTGTGAAAAACCTGGCATATATAAGATGGAGACAAGCATGCTCTATGCCTCCTATGTACTGATCTACGGGCATCCAATAATTTACATCCTCCTTGCGGAACGGCCCCTCCTGAGTCCAAGGAGAGGCAAAGCGCAAGAAGTACCAAGAGGAGCATATGAAGGTATCCATTGTATCTGTTTCTCTCTTTGCGGGGCGGCCGCAGCAAGGGCACTTGGTATTAACCCACTCATGATGATCTTCTAGAGGGTTCCTCCCGACCTTCATCTTAACATCCAAGGGGAGCTCCACCGGCAATTGGTCCTCAGGAACAGGGACAATACCACAGCTCTCACAATAGACCACAGGAATAGGCGCCCCCCAGTACCTCTGCCTGGAGATAAGCCAATCTCTCAACCTGTAATTGACTTCCCTTTTCCCCCAGCCGTTCTCCTCAAACCATTCGGCCATTTTTACTTTAGCTTCCTCGGTGGGCATTCCATCGAAAGGACCTGAGTTTACTTGGATACCATCCTCTTCAAAGGCCCTCTCCATGGTCTTGCCATCCAGCTTTTCCCCTGATTTAGGATTGATCACAACCTTTACGGGGATTCCATAGCTCCTTGCGAACTCGAAGTCCCTCTGGTCATGAGCAGGAACTCCCATTATTGCGCCAGTTCCATACTCCATCAATATGTAGTTTGCTATCCATATGGGCACTTCCTCACCATTTACTGGGTTTATCGCCCTCAATCCCGTATCCACACCTAGTTTTTCCGCGTTTTCTCCCCTTGTTTCAGCTGGTGCTGCTTTGTGCTCCTTTACGAACTTCTCTACTTCTTTTCCGTTAGGTGATGCTTTTATTATCTCCTCTACCAATGGGTGTTCCACGGCCAAGGCCACAAAAGTGACACCAAATATGGTATCTATGCGGGTAGTGAAGGTCTCAATCTCAATGTCCTTCCCACTAACCTTAAAGGATAACCTTACACCCTCCGATCTTCCAATCCAGTTCCGCTGCATTATCTTTACTCTTTCGGGCCAACCTTTCAGTTCATCAAGAGAGTCCAAAAGTTCTTGTGCGTAGTCGGTTATCCTCAAAAACCACTGTTCCAAATTTTTCTTCACCACCGGCGTTCCACAACGCCAGCAGTGTCCGTCGTTTATAACCTGTTCGTTTGCAAGAACGGTGCTACAGCTTTCACACCAATTCACCGGCGCTTTCTTCTTGTAAGCCAAGCCTTTCTTATAAAACTGGAGGAACAACCACTGAGTCCATTTGTAATAATCGGGATTGCAAGTCTCAACCCTTCTTCGCCAGTCATAACTGCACCCCATGCTCTTTAGCTGTTTGGTCATGTGCTCTATGTTGTCCCATGTCCATTTATTAGGATGGGTACCGTACTTTATTGCGGCATTTTCCGCCGGCAAGCCAAAGGCATCAAATCCCATGGGGTGAAGCACGTTGTAGCCTTTCATCCTGAGGAAGCGAGCCAACATATCCCCTATCGAATAATTCCTCAAATGCCCCATGTGAAGAGCTCCACTAGGATAGGGGAACATCTCAAGACAGTAAAATTTCTCCTTTTCTTCACTAACATCCACGTTGAAGGTTCCGTTTTCCTCCCAATAGCGTTGCCACTTCTTCTCTATCGTGTTGAAATCATACCCCACAGCTCTTCCTCCTCCATCCGGTACTTGTTTCAAGTAAGGTTGGATATCATTATATATATGTCGCCCCCTTGAAGCAAAACCCTTTAGCTAAATTCCTTCCTTCTCTCCTTTCTTCCTATCTACTATAGCCCCTAAAAGGTCAATGGGGACAGGGAAGATGGTGGTCGAATTGTTTTCTGACGCTATCTCTCGCAAGGTCTGAAGGTACCGTAATTGTATCGTAATTGGAGATGCTTCCATCCATTTGGCTGCCTCTGTCAACTTCTCTGCTGCCTGGAGTTCCCCTTCGGCCGCTATTATCTTGGCCCTTCTCTCCCTCTCTGCTTCTGCCTGACGGGCCATAGCTCGCTTCATTCCTTCTGGAAGTTCCAATTCCTTGACCTCTACGGCGCTCACCTTTATACCCCAAGGATCTGTGCGTTCATCTATAATATGCTGTAACTCCACATTTATCTTGTCCCGAGCGGATAAAACTTCGTCCAACTCGGACCTACCCACAACAGATCTCAGGGTGGTTTGAGAAAGCTGGCTGGTGGCAACTATATGGTTTTCTACCTCTATTATTGACTTTGCTGGATCCAACACTCTGAAGTAAACCACGGCATTAACCTTCACCGGAACGTTATCCTTTGTTATAACTTCCTGATAAGGCACATCAAGGGTTACCACTCGCAAATCTACCCTGTACAGCTTGTCTACAAAGGGCACTATCAAAACCAGCCCTGGGCCCTTGACTCCTACAAACCTTCCCAATCGAAACACTACACCCCGCTGATATTCGGGAACAATCCGCACAGCAGAGGCCAAAAGCACCACTAGGATTACTATGGTTCCCACATAGCTACCCATGCTAAATATGGCGTCTATGATACTACCCATCATTGCCATCATCCTCCTTCTTACCGATAATTGGTTCCACATAAAGGACCAATCCTTCACTTTTGATAACCCTTATAGGGGTATTACTTTCTATCTTGTCTCCATTTAGGCTTTTGGCCTCCCAAATCTCACCGTGACACTTTACAGTCCCAGAGGGGGCCAAATCGGTTAGCGCCACCCCTTCCAAGCCGATAAGCCCCTCACTTCCTGAAACGGCCTTCTTGGACAAGGATCTCCAAACAGCCCAGGCCGCCACCAAAAAGAAAACCGTGATTGCGACTACCGCACCAACCAAGAAACTGTAAGATATGTTCAAAAGCTCACCTCCCGGAGCCCTGTATATGACCAATCCCCCCACAATGAGGGCAGCAGCGCCAAACAGACTTAAAATGCCTATTCCGCCAACGGCAAGATCCAGGATCATTACAGCAATGCCGACGACAAGCAAAACTATCCCTGCCCAATTGAGAGGAAGCATCCTCAAACCTAAGGAGCCAAGCAAAACCAGGACAAGACCCGAAGTGCCAAGGACGAAACCTCCAGGAGACATAACCTCAAATATAATGGCGTAAAGTCCAACCAACAAAAGTAGATAAGCTACATCCGGCCGGGATATGAAGTGGAGCACTTTCAGCCTAGGAGACATTTCATAACGATGGACCCTGTAATCTTTCAAGTCCAACTTTACCGTGCTACCTGGTAACTTAACGAGCCTTCCATCGATCGCCTCAAGGAGTGTGGGTAAATCAGAAGCCACAACATCTATCACCCCTTCCTGCAAGGCCTCCCTTGCCGTGTAGGAGGCGCTCTCCGTAACCATCTTTTCGCAAGAACTTGGATCCCTGCCTCGCTCTTCCGCCAAGGCCCTAATTTGGGCAGCAAGGTCATTGGTTATCTTTCTGTTCATCTCCTCTGGTACATCTTCGCCTCCTGCAGTGACTGGGTGAGCAGCCCCCACGTTGGTTCCAGGTGACATAGCTGCCACGTGAGCGGCCTCCAATATAAAGGCCCCAGCAGAAGCAGCCCTAGCTCCCGCTGGACTCACCCATACCACCACCGGCACCGGGGAATCCAAAATCTTCTGCGTAATGGCTCGCATGGAGCTCACCAAGCCCCCAGGGGTATCCATATCTATGACTATGAGCTCTGCATTGATTTTTTCTGCCTCCGAGATGACGTCTTCCAAATGGTCTTCCATTACCACCCCCACTACTCCGTTGAAAGAAGAGTTCAAGACATTCTTTACTTCCCTTATCTCCACTCCATAAGCAGGGCAAGACGCTGCTATAAACAGAAAAAACATCACTCCCAAACACCATTTGCCGGCCCTATAACTTCTCATAACCCCACCTCTTCCAGTGCCTCCTTAATGTTTTCAACCTTATATAAGCTTACACCTTCTATTTTTTCTAACTCCTGCCCCTTGCTTATTATGAAGCGTTTGTAGCCAAGCCTTTTAGCTTCCTTTATTCTGCTTGTTATTCGCGGCAGTGGCCTAACCTCTCCGGCAAGACCAACTTCCCCTATAAGACAATAAGAAGGATCGACTGGCCTGCTATGATGCGCCGATGCCAAGGCCGCACAAAGGGCTAAATCCGCCTGCGGTCCTCTTACTGCAACTCCCCCGACCACGTTTACATATACATCTTGGGAAATAGTCGAGACCCCAAAGCGCCGTTCAAGTACAGCCAAAAGGAGCTGGAGTCTGCTAGGGTCTACTCCTATAGCTGTCCTCTTGGGATAAGGGAAGGGAGAAGTAGCAACAAGGGCCTGAATTTCCACCAAGAAAGCCCTGGATCCTTCTACCACAGGCGTAACCGTAACTCCTGGTACTTTCTCGTCCTTATTCCTCCAGTAAAGCCTGGTAGGGTCGTTCACCGCAAAAAGTCCCTTGTCAAGCATCTCGTACACGCCCATCTCGTCAGTAGCTCCGAAACGGTTCTTTACAGCCCTCAGAACCCTGTATGGAGAAAGCCTATCTCCAGAAAAGAGCAACACGGTATCCACCATATGTTCCAGAAGTTTCGGCCCTGCAATCAGGCCTTCCTTGTTTATGTGGCCTATCATCACCACAGTACAGCCGTTCTGTTTTGCTGAAGAAATGGCTTTCTGGGCTACAGCCCTAACCTGCGACGGGGTACCTGGAAGTCCTGGCAAATCACCGGAAGTAAAAGACTGAACGCTGTCTACCACCACTAGATCCGAGCCCGACGAACCGGCTAACAAATCATCGATGTTGTACCCTGAGCCTATTTTTAGGTTTTGGGAAGCTATTCCCAATCGCTTCGCCCTCAAGGCTACTTGAGAGGGGGACTCCTCTCCGGAAAGGTAAACAACATTTTTCCCCTTTTGGGCCATCCTCAGACAAGTCTGTAGCAGAATGGTAGATTTTCCTATGCCTGGCTCCCCGGCCAAAAGAACGGAGGAACCAGGTACCCATCCCCCACCCAAAACCCTGTCCAGCTCTTCATCTTGCGAAGATAACCTTGAAGGACTTTTTATTTCGTGTAAGGGCAAAGGTAGAATGAAAGATTTCATCTGAGAGTCTTCTGATGGAAGGGCCAAAACCTCCTCTATGGTGCCCCATGCACCGCACTTAGGGCATCTTCCAGACCAAGTGGTTCCTGTGTACCCACACTCTATGCATTCATATTTTTTGCTTTCTTTTTTGCCCATCTTCGCTATCAACCTCTCTACAATACTACATTATAATTCTTTACTATACTACCGCACATAGATGTTTTACGAAAGACTTCCTAATAAAAATCCAACCCGCTCCGCTGCCAGGCATTTTGATATAATAATCGAACCTCACTGACTATTGACAGCAAGGAGTGATGAATTATATTTCCTCTTTCCGCTTTATTGGTTATCCTTTTTTTCGCCCTGCTGGGAGCAAATACAGGCAAGGGCGTACAAAACGAGGATTATTGTCTGGCAGGCAGGAAGTGCTCTGTCATATCGGTTACAGGGATATTACTAGGCGCTCTCGTTGGAGGCGCCTCAACGGTTGGAACGGTCCAGATGGCCTACTCGTATGGCCTTTCAGCTTGGTGGTTCACTCTGGGCGGAGGTATTGGTTGTCTGGTTTTAGGTTTGTTTTTTGCAGCTCCACTACGGGCCTCAGGCTTGCAAACCATAACTCAGTTTCTGGCAGAAAAATACGGCTCCAAAACCGCAAAAGTTTCCATGTGGGCCTCCGTTATAGGAACCTTTATATCAGTGATAGCCCAGTTTCTTGCGGGGGCAGCTTTATTGAAGGGTATCGTTCCAATAAACGACTGGGCTATAATGCTAATTTTCTCATTGGCCATCCTTGCTTTCATATTTCTCGGAGGTCTGAAAAGCTACAGCAAAATAGGCGTATATAAGATTGTCTTCCTATACGGGATACTATTTTTATGCTTTATAGTATCCCTAAGGGAGCTCGGTTGGGATTATTTAAAGGTCACGAAGAACCTTCCTTCCAAGCCTTTTTTTCCCTGTTCGGGTTGGGCGTTGGAAAAGGCTTAAGCGCAGGTACATCCCTAGTAGTGGGAGTTTTATGCACTCAAATATATATCCAGGCCGTATTCTCCTCTTCCTCGCCTAAAACAGCAAAGAACGGAGCTTTACTTGCCGCTTTCTTGATGCCGCCGCTGGGACTTTTAGGAATATGGATAGGCTTGCACCTTAGAAGCTCAGGTGTTGATATATCTCCATCGGAGGCTCTCAGCTTTTTCATACACAATCACTTCCCACCATTTTTGGCCGGAGCTATTTGGGCAGGCATACTCATAACGGTTATAGGTACTGCAGCTGGCTTAGCACTGGGAATGGCCACTAACTTGGTATCAGACTTTCTAATTCCCGCTAGAAGGCAAGGAGCAAACGCTCTGTGGCTTAACAGGCTAATGATACTGGTGGTAATCTTTGGTGCTGCAGCTATTGCGGCTTTGGGTAAAGCCTCTATGATCCTGGAGTGGAGTTACCTCAGCATGGGACTTAGGGGAGCTGGAACGTTTTTCCCCCTCGTCATAGGTATACTTAAACCTGGCCTTTTACCCCCAAGGTGGGCCTTTTGGTCCAGCTCCCTTGGGCTGTCGACCACCCTCTTTTGGCCATTGACAGGGCTTCCACTAAAACCTCTTTTTGCTGGGCTAGGGGCCTCAGCTCTGGCATCCATGATAGGTCTGTTCATGAATTCCATAAAAAAGGGGTAGCCCTGGTTTTCTCAGCTACCCCAACCTATTCAGCGCTTATAACCTATAATATCCCTGAGCAGCTTCTTTCTTGCCTCTATATCCTCTTGCCCTTCCACGCCTTTAGGGGAAGCCCCATCGATAACCCCCATCACTCCTCTGCCCTGGCCTGTCTCAGCCACTATGATTTGAAGAGGGTTGGCCGTCGCGGCATATATCCTGCATACTTCCTGAATGGATTTGAGTTTATTGAGGACATTGATGGGGTAACCCTTTCGGAGCAGCACGACGAAGACATGTCCTGCACCGATCCTCTTCGCATTCTCCACAGCCGCCTCAACCAAGTCCTCGGCGTTGCCGTCCTTCCTTATAAGGCACGGTCCAGAGGCTTCGTTGAAAGCTATCCCAAACTCCAAGTACGGCGATGTGGTAACCAAAGCCTCATACATGTCCTCAACGGTCTTGATAAAATGGCTCTGTCCTACAATTATGTTACATTCATCGGGAATGGTCATCTCAACAACATCCAGTTTTACCTTCTCCTCCAAGGTTCGACACCTCCTTTTAGAGTCAATACATCATGGTTTTGCAAATCATCAAGCGCCTTGCTCGACAAAATAGTATTTAGGAAATCTTTATCTTCAAGATAATCCACTATCTTTACAAACCCCCCTTCCTCGGATGGGGGCAATATCACGTCTGCTATTTCTTTGAGCTCCTTAGGTGCGTCTTCCATGGTAAAAGCTACATGTGCTGTGCGCAAAAGAGTTTCATCGTTCATGTGGTCACCTGCTGCTACAACGATTCTGTTTTTTGAACTCCTTTGCCCTAAAAGTTCAGCCAAGGCATGCCCCTTGGAGACATGTACAGGCAATATGTCTAAAAAACCATCTCCCGCCATGGTCACTGAAGCCTTGCCATTTAGTTTGGCGGACATATGGTCATGGAGCTTTCTTATCAAAGCCCTATCACCAAGAAAAATCACCCTGAAAATGGAGTCAAGCTCCTGGGGGTCCTTTAGGCTTGGCCTCACTTCGACTCCAAGACTACTGAAATAATCTATCACAGCTTCATCATGGGGTCTACAGAAAACCATTTCGTCTCCTATGACTTGAATTCCCACACCGTAATTCCATCCAAGGATCAGAACCTCTTTCACAAGGGACTTGGGCATCTTCTTTTCCCATACAGAAACTCCTTTTTGAAAATCCATTATTCGGGCTCCGTCGTAAACTATAGCCGGGCTTGAGGCTCCTATGTTATGAATATGGGGCAAAGCAGACGCTAGGATCCTTCCTGTGGCCACCAATAAAGTCCATCCACTCACCCTCAGCCTTTTACAAGCCTCAGCCACTTGCTCAGGAATGACATCCCTATGAGCAAGGGTGCCGTCTATGTCAGTTATTAGAATTTTCTCCAACTTTTCTTCCAATCTCATCACCACCCTTGAAGTTATATTATACGTTATTGTCTGAGTAGACCTAAAAATACTGAATAAAAACGTCATCAATTAAACCTCTATACCAAAACAGTACAATATGCCTCATATATGCATAAAATTCTTTATGCAGGTATTATCTGTTTAACATTTATCATTAATACGGAGGTGGAGATAGTGAGGAAAGGTTTTGCAGTGTTACTTCTTGCGGCATTTTCTTTGACCCTGTTCATGGGGGCCGCCATGGCGGAATAGGTAGTCAAAGTAGGCTACCTTGCAGCACTCACAGGAGATTGGGCAGCTTACGGTCAGACTGAATTGAAATCTGCCCAATTGGCTGTGGAGGAAATCAACGCTTCTGGAGCGTTGGGCAATTTGAAGTTGGAACTCGTTCCCTATGACTTCCGTTCAAGACCGGAAGACGCGGTAAACGCCGTCAGGAGAATGATCAACCAGGACAAGGTAGTAGCCATAGTTGGGGCCAACAGCAGCGGGGTCAACATAGCCACTGCTCCAGTGGTCAACCAGGCTGGAGTTCCCCAGATCGGAACAGTTTCCACGAACCCATATGTCACCATGGACGAAAGCGGCAAGGTAAGGCCCTACTCCTTCAGGGTATGCTTCACGGACCCCTACCAGGGTAAACTCATTGCTTACTTCTCGGCCAAGGACCTTGGGAAGCTCAAAGCTGCCATCCTCTACGATGTCAGCAGCGACTACTCCCAGGGACTCCGTGAGTTCTTCATAAAGAGCTACGAAGACTACGGCGGGAAAGTCGTGGCGGACCTGGGCTTCAGGGGTGGACAAGACGTGGACTTTAGGGCACAGCTCACCGAGATCCGCAACAGCGGTGCTGACGTTCTAGTACTGCCCAACATGGGTAAAGAGATGGCCCTCATAATGAAGCAGGCCAGGGAGCTTGGCATGAACGACATAGTCTTCGTAGGCGGCGATGGTTACGGAGAGTTCATGTGGGAGATAGCAGGAGATGCCATGGAAAACTCCTACTGGATCAACCACGTATCTCCTGAAGATCCTGCAATGCAGCCCTTCTTTGAAGCCTACAAGAAAAAATACAACGACGAATGTAAGGAGTTCGTAAACGGCATTCTCGCTTATGACGCTGTCTACTTCCTGGCAGACGCCGTAAAGCGTGCTGGCAAGGCCGATTCTGAGGCTATAACCAAAGCCCTTGCCGAGACGAAAGGTCTTCAACTGCACCACGCTGTAATCACCATGGACGAGTTCCACAATCCTAAGGATAAGGATGGAGTCGTTCTGATAGCCAAGGACGGCAAGGGAAGGTTCTACAAGAAGATAAGACCAGAGTAATCTTTTTATTATCGTCTAGCCCTAACCGCTAGAAGGCGGGCCTCGAGGGCCCGCCTTTTTAAATACTTCAGGCAAGAAAGAGGTGGTAAATATTGCAGACCCTTTTACAACAAATCATAAACGGCCTTTCTCTAGGATCCGTTTACGCCCTCATAGCCGTCGGATATTCCTTGGTCTACTCCATACTTCTTTTCTCAAACTTTGCACATGGGGGTTTTTTGGTCATAGGGGGGTATATCTGCTATTTCATTCTCAGAACAGCAGGGGCAAATATATGGGTGGCTGGACTGGCCGCCATGTTGGGAGCAGGCATATCGGCCATACTAACAGAGAGAATTGCTTACAAACCCATAAGG
>Ga0182240_100175_pt1 | contig 27031 bp, 46 predicted proteins | sample hydfrates4_PW_90_FD_145594 | JGI IMG/M metagenome (GOLD analysis project Ga0182240, IMG submission 145594) | Subsurface microbial communities from deep shales in Texas, USA - hydraulic fracturing test 4_PW_90 | ecosystem: Environmental > Aquatic > Deep subsurface > Shale gas/oil reservoir >...
GTTGATAGTGCCAGTAGCTTTGGAGGAAGGTTTGCGTTTTGCAGTTCGTGAAGGTGGCCGCACGGTCGGCGCTGGTGTCGTAACGAAAATTTTGGACTAATGTGTCCCAAGGGGGCAGAGTATAGTGGCTAAAAAGATCAGAATAAAACTCAAAGCCTTTGATCATAGAGCGTTGGATGCCTCTGCGCAGCAGATTGCGGAGACTGCGCAGAGGACTGGTGCCAAAGTTTCTGGCCCCATTCCTTTGCCAACGGAGATCAATAGGTTTACAGTGTTGAAGTCTCCGCACAAAGACAAGGATGCCCGTGAACAGTTTGAAATGAGGACTCATAAGAGGCTCATCGATATAATAGAGCCAAATCAGAAGACCATGGAGTCTCTTATGCAGCTGAACCTCCCCTCGGGCGTGGATATTCAAATCAAACTATAGGGGAGCTCTGAGCTGAAAGGAGCGAGTATGATATGAGCGTTGGAATTTTAGGACGAAAACTTGGAATGACTCAGATATACAACGAAGAAGGCGTCGCAGTGCCAGTTACTGTGGTTGAAGCAGGTCCATGTGTCATAGTGGATATCAGGGATGAAGCAAGAAATGGTTATAATGCCATAGTGGCAGGTTTCGGAGACGTTAAGCCAGGCAAGTTGACGAAGCCCTTCAAGGGAGTATTTGAGAAGCACAACCTTGAGCCTAAGAGGTGGCTAAGGGAATTTCGTGTTGAGTCCGTCGAAGGCTACGAGATAGGCCAGGAAATAAAGGTGGATATTTTTGAAAAAGGCGAGAAAGTGGACGTTACAGGCAAAAGCAAGGGTAAGGGTTATGCTGGCGTCATGAAGAGGCATAACTTCTCGGGAGGCCCTGCTAGCCACGGTTCATCTAAGTTCCACAGACAGCCTGGTTCTGCTGGCGCAAGCAGCTACCCTGGCCATATCTTCAAGGGCAAGACAATGCCTGGTAGGTTGGGAAATGAAAGAGTTACAGTTAAAGGGCTCACAGTAGTCGATTTGGATACTGAGAACAACCTGTTGTTGATTAAGGGAGCCATCCCAGGGCCAAGAAACGGCCTTGTGATGATCCGTAAAACAGGCTCGTCGGAATAAGGGGGCAATACGAGATGCCAACAGTCAAAGTTGTTAACCTAAAAGGTGAAATCGTAGGCGAGCAGCAGCTATCAGATGCCGTTTTCAGTGCTCCGGTTCACGTGCCTGCAATGCACCAAGTGGTGGTTGCCCAATTGGCCAATAGGAGACAGGGAACCCATGCCGCCAAAAGTCGCGGTGAAGTTAGAGGCGGTGGAAGGAAGCCTTGGAGGCAGAAGCACACTGGAAGGGCACGTCATGGAAGCAGAAGGTCGCCTATTTGGGTCGGTGGTGGTGTAGCTCATGGTCCAGTGCCTAGAGATTACCACCAGAAAGTAAACAAAAAGGTCAGAAGGCTTGCACTCAAGAGCGCTCTTTCGTTGAAGGTTATGGAAGATAAACTCGTGGTGCTTGATTCTTTCGATATGGAGAAGCCGAGCACCAAGGCAGTGGTCAGCTTCTTGGAGAGCATCAATGGAGGCAAGAAGCCTCTCTTTATGGTGGCCCAGAGCAGCAATGCTGCTTACAAGTCTATGAGCAACATCCCGAAGGCTAAGGTCCTTCATGTTGACAGCATAAACGTCTACGACTTGGTACACCACGACCACTTGATAATCACTAAGGATGCTGTCAAGCGAGTAGAGGAGGTGTACGGAAGATGAACCTCACACCTTACGACATAATAATAAGGCCGATAATTACCGAGAAATCTAGCCGACAGATGGAGAACAACAAGTACACCTTTGAAGTTCACAAGGATGCTAACAAAATCCAGATAAAGAAGGCCATAAGCGAGATTTTCAAGGTAAAGGTCGACTCCGTTCATACCATAAAGGTTAGGTCAAAGCCGAAGAGATTGGGCGTTCACCTTGGGCGTTCCAGATCCTGGAAGAAGGCTATAGTTACCTTGAAGCCCGGCGAACGGATTGAGTTCTTTGAGGGCGCAAATATTTAGCCGGGGGAGGACTGAAAAGTGAGCATAAAAGTATACAAACCAACTACACCAGGTAGAAGGTTTATGACGGGATACACCTTTGAGGAGATAACCAAGACGGAACCGGAGAAGTCCTTGGTTGTATCTCTCAAGAAGAAGGGTGGAAGGAACAACTTAGGCCGAGTGACTATGCGCCATCGAGGTGGCGGTCACAAAAGACTCTACAGGATAATCGACTTTAAGAGGAATAAAATAGGAGTTCCTGGCAAGGTTGCAGCCATAGAGTACGACCCAAACCGTTCCGCTAGGATAGCTTTGATTCATTATGTCGATGGAGAAAAGCGTTACATATTGGCCCCCGTGGGTCTTGCCGTAGGAGACACAATCATGGCAGGTCCCGATGCGGATATTAAGCCGGGCAACGCTCTAAAGTTGAAAGATATGCCGGTGGGTACGTTTATCCACAACATTGAGCTTGAGCCAGGGCGTGGGGGTGTCCTTGTGAGGTCTGCCGGCGCAGCTGCGCAGCTCATGGCGAGGGAAGGCAAGTACGCTTATGTAAGGATGCCTAGCGGTGAACTCAGGCTAATCTTGCAGGAGTGCATGGCTACGGTTGGCCAGGTTGGCAATGTCGATCATGAAAACGTTACCAAGGGCAAGGCGGGGAGAAACAGATGGCTTGGCCGGAGGCCCCACGTTAGAGGTATGGTTATGAACCCTGTGGATCATCCTATGGGTGGTGGTGAAGGCAGAAGTAAATCTAACAAACATCCTGTTTCTCCTTGGGGCACGCCAGCAAAGGGATACAGGACGCGTAAGAGGAAGCCGTCCGACAAATATATAGTGCGGCGTAGATACGACAAGTAGCGTCGAGGAGGGACAAAGATGGCTCGATCCACAAAAAAAGGACCCTTTGTTGATCAGAAGTTACTAAGAAAGATTGAGATGATGAATGCAGAGGGTAAAAAAAGAGTTATAAAAACATGGTCAAGGCGGTCCACCATAGTGCCTGACATGATTGGGCACACGATAGCGGTGCATAATGGAAGAACCCACATTCCTATATTCATAAGCGAGAACATGGTGGGCCACAAGTTGGGCGAATTTGCGCCGACCAGGAAATTTGGTGGACATGCTGGACAGGAAAGGTCCACCAAGGTCAGGTAGGAGGGAATGATTATGGAAGCCAAAGCGACTTTGAGACAAGTACGGATCTCGCCTTTTAAAACCAGGCAGGTCCTGTCCTTGATAAGGGGCAAAAAGGCAGATCAAGCTCTCATAACCCTCCGGTACACGCCGAAGAAGGCTGCGAGGATAATTGAGAAGGCCCTTCGTAGTGCTATAGCGAATGCTGAGCATAATTACGGCATGGATGTAGATAAACTCTATGTAGTGAGGGCCTTTGCGGACCAGGGACCTTCGATGAAGAGATGGAGACCGGTGTCGATGGGTAGGGTGCATGGATATCGCCATCGCACCAGCCACATAACAGTTGTGGTCGCTGAACGTTAAGGAGGGTTGAAAATTGGGCCAAAAAGTACACCCCATAGGTTTTAGAATAGGTGTTGTCAAAGAGTGGGAATCCAAGTGGTTTGCAGGGGGCAAAGATTATTCCAAAAACCTTCATGAGGACCTGAAGGTAAGGGAGCTCTTGCTCAAGAGGTGGTCCAACGCTGGAGTTTCCAGAGTGGAGATCGAACGTATTGGGAACGTCATGCGTTTTACGGTTTGGACCGCCCGGCCTGGTGTTGTAATCGGAAAGGGTGGCAGCGAAATACAGGTAGTCAGAGATGAACTTCAGGCACTTACTGGCAAAAAAGTGATGATAAACATCCAGGAAATTAAAAATCCCGACACGGATGCCCAGTTGGTGGCTGAAGGTATAGCTTCTGCCCTGGAGCGTAGGGTTAGCTTCAGGAGGGCAATGAAGCAGGCAATATTTAGAGCCATGAAGGGCGGTAGTGAGGGGATAAAGGTCCAGTGCAGCGGAAGGTTAGGAGGCGCCGAGATCGCCCGTTCCGAGTGGTATCTAGAGGGTCGTCTTCCACTTTCCACTTTGCGCAACGATATTGATTATGGTTTTGCTGAGGCAAAAACCCTTTATGGTGTCATAGGGGTCAAGGTATGGATAAATAAGGGGAGAGTCAAGCAGCCCCTGGCGTCCACTCAGCAGCCCCAAGCGGAAGAGGGGAGGTAGTTTGGGATGCTTATGCCTAAGAGAGTCAAATACAGAAAACCACATAGAAAACCCCTTCGTGGAAGATCCAAGGGCGGAACGTACATAGCTTTTGGCGAATACGGGCTCCAGGCGCTTGAAGGGGCATGGATTACGGCTAGACAGATAGAGGCCGCCCGTATTGCCATATCGAGGAAGATGAAAAAGGGAGGAAAGATCTGGATTAGAATATTTCCGGATGTTCCTTACACCAAAAAGCCGTTGGAAACCCGAATGGGTAAAGGAAAGGGGTCCCCTGAGTTTTGGGTTGCTCCTGTAAAACGTGGCAGGATAATGTTTGAGATCGCGGGGGTTCCTCGGAGTGTGGCAGAGATGGCTTTTAGGACAGCTTCTCATAAGCTTCCTATCAAAGTGAGAATGGTTGCCCGCGAAGGAATGGGTGGTGAATAAGCATGAAGGCCAAGGAACTTAGAGATTTGACCATAGAGGAACTTAAGGAGAAGCACAAACAGTTCAAGGAAGAGCTGTTTAACCTCAGGTTCCAACATGCCATTGGGCAACTGGGCAATACAAATCGCATAAAAGAAGTTAAAAGATCAATTGCCAGAGTCCTGACGATCATGCGCGAGAAAGAAATAAGCGCTGAGCGTAAGGTATAGGGGGGTGTAGGTTACCATGAGTTCAACTAGACGAAAAAATAAAGTTGGTATAGTCGTCAGCGATAAAATGCAGAAGACTGTCGTAGTAAGAGTCGACCGCATGGCCAAGCACCCGCTATACGGGAAGGCAGTGCTTCGAAGCAAGAAGTTTATGGCTCATGACGAAGACTTCAATTGCAAAGTAGGCGACAAGGTTAGGATCGAAGAAACAAGGCCACTTAGCCGTCATAAGAGGTGGAAAGTGGTGGAGGTAATAGAGAGGGCCCCCATTCTTGGGACCGAGGTTGGGAAGGAGGCCTAGGCGATGATACAGCTGCATACCATGCTGAATGTCGCAGACAATTCAGGCGCAAAGAAGATTATGTGCATACAGGTTCTTGGTGGCACTAGGAAGAGATATGCTAGAGTCGGAGACGTCATTGTGGCGTCTGTGAAGGAAGCCATCCCTAACAGTAATGTCGCCAAGGGAACTGTGGTAAAGGCCGTTGTCGTAAGAACCAAGAAAGAGATCAGAAGGAAAGATGGTTCTTACGTAAGGTTCGATGATAATGCCGCAGTAGTGATCGATAACAATGGAGATCCAAGAGGGACGCGAATATTTGGTCCAGTAGCTCGTGAACTCCGCGAAAAGAGGTTCATGCGTATAGTCTCTCTTGCTCCAGAGGTTGTATAGGAGGGCTCGACATAAAATGAGCAAAATGAGAATTAAAAAAGGCGATAGGGTGCGAGTCATATCCGGTAAAGATAAGGGTAAAGAAGGAAAGGTCCTGAGAAGGGATCCCAAGAGGGATATGGTAGTAGTAGAAGGGGTAAACATGGTTACGAAGCACGTCAGGCCCAGTGCCAAGAACCCTTCTGGAGGTATCATAAAGCAGGAAGCTCCAATTTATGCCTGCAAGGTTATGTTGGTTTGCCCTGCATGTGGTAATCCTACTAGGGTTAGCCGTGCGTACCTAGAAGACGGTAGCAAGGTGCGCATCTGCAAGAAATGTAACGAAATAATAGACAAGGTCTAGAAGGAGGCGATTCCATAATGGTACCGCGTCTTGCGGAAAAATACAAAAAAGAGATAACGCCTCGCCTCCAAGAGAAGTTCGGGTACAAGAACGTAATGGAGGTCCCAAGGATAGAAAAAGTGGTAATAAACGTAGGCGTAGGCGAAGCGAAGCAGGATTATAAGCTTATGGAAGCTGCTGTATCTGAGCTGAGGACCATCACGGGGCAGCAACCTCTGATCAAGAGGGCTAAGAAGTCTGTTGCAGGTTTTAAGGTCAGGGAAGGCATGCCCGTGGGTTGTAGTGTGACACTCAGAGGTGCAAAAATGTGGGAATTCCTTGATAGGATGATCTCATTGGCTTTGCCCAGGATCAAAGACTTCAGGGGAGTATCCCCCAAAGCTTTCGACGGCAGGGGCAATTACAACCTTGGACTGAAGGAACAGCTTATTTTCCCAGAGATCGACTATGATAAGGTAAGCCGCGTTCGTGGAATGAATATTACGATAGTTACGACTGCAAAAACTGACGAGGAAGCCCTTTCTCTGTTGAAAGAGATAGGGATGCCCTTCAGTGATTAAGGAGGGGATGAGGTATGTCCCGTAAAGCTCTAGAGCACAAAGCTACATTGAAGCCTAAATTCGCGGTGAGGGCATATAACAGGTGCCCGCTGTGTGGGAGAGTTCACTCCTATATGAGGAAATTCAACATGTGCCGCTGCTGTTTCAGGAAACTTGCCAGGGAAGGCAAGATTCCTGGTGTAGTGAAAGCCAGTTGGTAACTACGGAACGCGGTGAAGGAGGCAAATGCTATGTATGTAACTGATCCAATTGCGGACATGTTGGCAAGGATACGCAACGCTAATATGGTTTATCACGAATCAGTGGATATGCCTGTTAGCAAGGTTAAGTTGGCTATAGCCAAGATTCTTAAGGAGGAAGGCTATATTAAAAATTATCGGGTTATCAATGACCCCAAGCTTCCTTATGGTGTCCTTAAACTATACTTGAATTACGGACCCAATAAGGAGCGGGTAATTCAGGGTTTGAGGAGAATTAGTAAGCCTGGGAGACGTATATATGTGAAGAAAGACGAACTTCCCAGGGTCATGAGCGGCTTGGGCACTGCCATCATTTCAACTTCTCAGGGAATGATGACAGACAGCCAGGCCCGCAAGCTAGGCCTAGGCGGCGAAGTAGTATGTTACATATGGTAGGGGGGTGCGCGGTTTGTCTAGGATAGGAAGAAAACCCATAACCCTGCCTGATGGCGTCACTGTAAATAAAGAGGCAAACAAAATCCTAGTAAAAGGTCCCAAGGGGCAGCTTTCCATGGACCTTGTCCCTGGGGTTGACGTCCAGGTAGAAGATGGAAAAGTTGTTGTAAAGAGAGAGACGGATGATAAAAAGATGCGTGCCTTTCACGGTATGACCCGTGCATTGCTCAACAATCTGGTGGAGGGCGTTAGTAAGGGGTTTGAAAAGCAGCTTGAGATCGTAGGAATAGGCTGGAGAGCCCAAATGCAGGGGAAAAACCTTATCTTGAACGTAGGATACTCTCATCCGGTGGAGTATGTTGCGCCTGAAGGTATCGAGCTTGCGACCGATGGTCCAGCGAAGATAATTGTCCGTGGTATAGACAAGCAAAAGGTGGGCCAGGTGGCGGCAGAGATCAGAGGAGTCAGGCCGCCGGAGCCTTACAAGGGTAAGGGTATCCGCTATGTAGGCGAACACATCATACGCAAGGCCGGCAAGGCTGGAGCTAAATAGCGAGGTGAAGGACAGTGATTACAAAGCGATCTAGAAATGAAATGAGATTGATCAGGCATCGACGCCTTCGCCGTAAAATTTCGGGAACTCCTGAGCGTCCGCGTCTTGCAGTTTTCAGGAGCTTGAACCACATATATGCCCAGATGATTGATGATACCGTGGGTCACACTCTTGTTTCGGCTTCGACGCTGGATAAAGAGCTTCGTGATAAGCTTGCCAGCACCAAGGATACGGAAGCTGCCAAAGCCGTTGGCGAGCTGATTGCAAAGAGGGCTCTTGAAAAGGGTATCAAGGAAGCGGTGTTCGACCGTGGAGGTCACAAATTCCACGGCAGAGTGAAAGCGCTGGCCGAAGCAGCCCGAAATGCCGGCCTGAAGATCTAAGGAGGCTTGGAGAATGAAAGGCTCGACTTCTGTTGTTTCCAAGGGAACTGAGCTGATCGAAAGGGTTGTTTCGATCAGCAGGGTAAGTAAAGTTGTTAAAGGTGGAAAACGGTTTAAATTCAGCGTCTTGGTCGTAGTTGGCGATGGTGAGAGCAAAGTTGGAGTAGGCATCGGCAAGGCGAGAGAAATATCTGAGGCAGTCCGAAAGGGAATAGACAAGGCTAAAAAGAACATGGTGGAGGTAAAAAAGGTCGGTAAGACCTTGCCCCATGAAGTGGTGGGTAATTTTGGTGCTGCTAGAGTTTTGCTTAAGCCAGCATCACCTGGTACGGGAGTTATAGCAGGTGCGGTCATAAGGGCCATAATGGAATTGGGAGGCGTGGGAGACGTTCTCACGAAGGTGATAGGAAGAACCTCCAATCCCGTTAACGTGGCCTACGCGACAATGCAGGCGGTCCAATCATTGCGCCTACCAGAGGAAGTCTTGAAGCTTAGAGGTAAGCTTAACAAGAAGTCCGAAGGTGCATAGGAGGCAGATGTATTATGGCTAAGATACGTGTTACGTTGAAGAAAGGTTTAGCAGGACGTCCAGAAAGGCAAAGAGCGACAGTTAGAGCATTGGGGCTCAGGAAACTCAATCATACTGTTGTCCATGAAGATACTCCTCAGGTGAGAGGAATGGTTGAAGCTGTTTCTCACCTAGTCGAGTGGGAAATGACTGAATAAGGGGTGGACAGATATGGAATTGCATGAGCTACGTCCAGCACCAGGGAGTAGAAAAGAAGGCAAGCGCCTGGGGCAGGGAAGAGGAAGTGGTACCGGTAAGACCTCAGGCAAAGGTCACAAGGGGCAGAAGGCCAGAGCCGGTGGAGGAGTAAGACCAGGTTTTGAAGGTGGCCAGATGCCTCTCTCCAGGAGGATACCCAAGAGGGGATTCAACAATGCGAGGTTTGCCAAGGTTTATCAGGTGGTAAACGTTGGTGCTCTTGAGGAGAGGTTTGAGTCAGGAGCGGTCATAGGAGCCAAGGAGCTTCGTGAGTGCAACCTGATAAAGAAGGTTACAAAACCTTATAAAATACTAGGTGAGGGCGAGGTAACGAAGGCATTCACAGTTAAAGCGAATGCGTTCAGCGCTGAGGCTATAAGGAAGATAGAGGCCGCTGGCGGAAAGACAGAGGTGGTATAAGTGCTGAATGCCATGAAAGATGCCTTCAGGTTGCCTGATCTAAAGAGGCGCATACTGTTCACCTTGGCGGTATTGTTTATATACCGCCTTGGTGCTCATATTCCAACCCCTGGGATAGATACTGAAGCCATGGCGAGGCTCTTCGGTGAAGGGAGCGCTCTCAATTTCCTGGATCTATTTGCGGGGGGTGCCTTGAGACGTTTTAGTATCTTCGCCCTTGGTGTTGCGCCGTATATTAACGCGAGCATCGTTATGCAGCTTTTGGTGGTTATATTCCCTGCTCTTGAGAAGCTGCAGAAAGAGGGGGAGCAGGGCCGTAAAAAAATCGTTCAATACACCAGGTTGGGAACGGTGTTTTTTGCAGCTGTCCAGGCCTTGGGTATGACTTTCTGGCTGAGAAACTTAGGGGTCTTTTCTGGCTCAGTGCTGGATATGATGATAGTGGTCATCACTATTACTACCGGTTCTGTCGTGGTAATGTGGCTTGGTGAAGAGGTTTCAGACCATGGTATAGGCAATGGAATCTCCTTGCTGATATTTGCAGGTATAGTAGCGAGGATTCCTGAGGCCATAGTGAGAACTTGGTCCATGGTTCGTCTTGGCGAAATGAGCTTTTTGGTTCTGCTCATAGCCATTATAGTCATGGTCGTTGTTGTAGCAGGATGCGTGTTGCTGCAAGAAGGGCAGAGAAGGCTTCCAGTGCAGTATGCCAAACGAGTCGTAGGGAACAAGGTTTACGGAGGTCAGAGCACGTTCATACCACTAAGGGTAAACCAGGCCGGAGTCATTCCCATAATCTTCGCTTCGTCGGTGCTTTTATTTCCATACACCGTGACGCGCTTTTTCTCGGGAGATATTGCCTCTAAAATCCAGGCCATTCTCTCTCCGGGCAGCGTTGTTTACATGGTGTTGTACGTAGGACTGATAATATTCTTCTCGTATTTCTATACTGCAGTTGTCTTTGATCCGGTAGATACGGCAAACAATATGAAGAAATATGGCGGGTTTATACTGGGGATAAGGCCTGGCAAGCCAACTGCGGAGTACATTGAGAAGGTAATGTCCAGAATAACTTTGGGTGGAGCCGTTTTCCTTGCCGCTGTGGCGTTGTTACCGACCATAATGACTCGATTGATGGGCATCACCACTTTTTACTTTGGAGGGACAGCGGTTCTGATAGTCGTAGGTGTGGCGCTTGATACGGTGCATCAGATAGAGGCACAGCTTTTAATGAGGCACTACGAGGGAATCTTGAAGCGGAACAAAGGGAAAACCGGCGGTCTGTTCAAATTTTAACTCAGGGGTGTAAGGACGATGAAGCTTATATTTTTAGGACCTCCTGGTGCTGGCAAAGGTACTCAGGCTACAGTTATAAGTAAGAAGTATGGAATAGCTCATATATCCACAGGAGATATATTGCGGGACAACGTGGCTAGGGAAACCGAGCTCGGCCTCAAAGCCAAGAAGTATATGGAGTCAGGCCAGTTGGTGCCCGACGATGTTATAGTCGACATGGTGGAGAGGCGGTTGAAAGAAGAAGATTGCCGAGCAGGGTTCATCTTGGATGGTTTTCCGAGGACAGTGGTCCAGGCTGAGGCTTTGGACAAGCTTTTGGAAAAGTTGCATATCACTCTTGATGGTATAGTGTATTTTGATGTTCCTGATGATGTAGTTATAAAGAGACTTTCCGGTAGAAGGATATGCAAATCTTGTGGGGCCATATATAATATTCACTCTCAGCCCCCCAAGAAAGAAGGGGTATGTGACCTCTGTGGAGGCGAGTTGTACCAGAGAAGCGACGACGAGGAGTCGGTGGTAAGGAATAGACTTAAGGTCTACAAGGAGCAGACTGCACCTCTTATCTCTTACTATGAAAAATCTGATAAATTTTTGAGAGTCGATGCTTCGCAGGATAGCTCCGCAGTAGTGCAAGCAATAGTGGAGGCGGTAAAGAAGTAGGATGTTTCTTTTAAAGAAGAAGACGGATCTCGTCAACATGAGGAAAGCAGGAAAGGTAGTTGTAGATGTTTTGCATTTGATGAAGGAACTGATTAGGCCTGGTATCGATACGCTCACTCTTGATGAGAAAGCGGAGGAGCTGATAAGAAAGGAAAAGGCCAAGCCAGCTTTCAAAGGGTATAGGGTTCCAGGCATTCCTAGACCGTTTCCGGGCACTCTGTGCGTATCCATAAACAATGAAGTGGTGCATGGTATTCCAAGCAGAGATAGAGTCCTGGAAGAAGGTGACATAGTTAGCATAGATGTAGGTTCCTTTTACGGGGGGTATTATGGAGACGCAGCTTACACTTACCCAGTAGGCGAGGTGAGCAAAGAGAAGGCCGAACTCTTATATGTCACCAAGGAGGCGCTTGATATAGCTGTAAAGATGGCTGTTCCGGGTAATACTGTGGGGGATATAGGCCACGCTGTGGAGACCTTTGTGAAGAAGTGGGATTTTGGGATAGTCAGAGAATATGCTGGCCATGGGATTGGTAGAAAGCTCCATGAACCCCCACAAATCCCCAACTACGGTGCTCCTGGTACTGGTGTGACCTTGAAAGAAGGAATGGCCATAGCTATTGAGCCCATGGTGATGCTAGGGGAAGAGAAGGTTAAAACTTTGCCCGATATGTGGACGGTGGTCACGGCCGATGGTTCTGATGCAGCACACTTTGAAAAGAGTGTGTTCATAACAGAAGATGGACCCGAGGTTCTTACTCCGTGGGAGTGATTGGGTTGGGTCGTTTGAAGATTGGTCAAGTGGTTATTTCCAAGCAGGGGAAGGATACTGGCAAGTGGTATGTAGTCGTGGGATATGATGAGAGGTCAGGTTTTGTCCTTGTGGCGGACGGCAAAAAGAGAACCAGTGCCAACCCCAAGCGGAAAAACCCAAAACATTTACAGCCGACTGGAATGTTCATAAAGGAGGTAGCCGAGATGGTCGAAGGAAGAAAGTGCTTGGCGGATAATCAGCTTCTTTCGCTAATTGAAAGTTGCAGAAACGAAGAAACTACCTGCGGAAAGGTGACGGGGTCTTATGCCTAAGGACGATGTGATAGAAGTAAAAGGTACAGTGGTAGAACCGCTTCCTAACGCTATGTTCCGTGTCGAACTGGAGAACGGGCACAAGATTTTGGCACACGTTTCAGGCAAAATGAGGATGCACTTTATAAGGATACTGCCGGGCGACAAAGTTTTATTGGAGATTTCGCCTTATGACTTGACACGAGGGCGAATCGTGTATAGATATAAATAGCTTTTTGTCAGGAAAAAAAGCTTGCTTGCGAGTGTAGGGGGAGTGTTTTAAATGAAAGTAAAACCATCAGTTAAGCCGATTTGTGAGTACTGTCGTGTCATTAAAAGAAATGGCGTAGTAAGGATAATATGCGAGAAAAACCCAAGACATAAACAGCGCCAGGGCGCAAGGAGGTAGCTCGAACATGGCTAGAATAGCAGGAGTGGACCTACCAAGGGAAAAGAGAATCGAGATAGCGTTGACTTATATCTTTGGTATAGGCTTACCTACTTCTAAGAAGATCCTTGAGGCTACGGGTATAGATCCAAATACCAGAGTAAAGGATCTCACAGAGGACGAGGAACAGAAGTTGCGTGCGGAGATCGAAAACAACTACAAGGTTGAGGGTGACCTGCGCAGGGAGATTACCATGAACATAAAACGCCTCATGGAGATCGGTTGTTATAGGGGCTTGAGGCATAAACTGGGACTCCCTGTGAGGGGGCAGAAAACCAAGACCAATGCGCGCACACGAAAAGGCCCAAGGCGCGCTGTTGCTGGAAAGAAAAAGCCGACAGGCAAAAAATAGTATTTAGGGCCTGAAGTTAAAAAGGAGGGAAACCAGACGTGGCAAAGAGAACGCAGCGTCGAGGCAAAAGAAAAGAGAGAAAGAACATAAGTTACGGTGTTGCCCATATATATTCTACGTTCAACAACACTATCATCAGTGTGACCGATAAGGAGGGCAACTTGCTTTCATGGTCTTCAGGGGGGACCGTGGGTTTCAAGGGTACCAGGAAGTCCACCCCCTATGCTGCGCAGATGGCTGCACAGCAAGTGGCTAAACAGGCCCAGGACCATGGAGTTCAGGAAATAGATGTGGTAGTCAAAGGCCCTGGACCAGGTAGGGAGTCCGCTATCAGGTCGTTGCAGGCTGCAGGACTACAGGTTAATGTGATAAGGGACGAAACTCCTATACCACACAATGGCTGCCGTCCTCCTAAGAGGCGCCGTGTGTAGACAACAATTTGAGGGGAGAGTAATGGAAATATGAGTAGATATACAGGACCCGTATGTCGCTTGTGTAGGGCTGAGGGAACAAAGCTGTTTTTGAAGGGTGATCGTTGCTACACGGAGAAGTGTGCAATTGCCAGAAGAAACAACAAACCTGGCCAACACGGTGCTAGGCGTGGCAAAGAAAGTGAATATGGTCTTCGCCTAAGGGAGAAGCAGAAGCTTCGCAGATTCTACTGCATGAACGAATCTCAGTTTAGAAGGTTTTACACCATGGCAACCAAGATGCCAGGGCAGACAGGTCACAATTTCCTCCAGCTGTTGGAGCGCAGGTTGGATAACGTTGTCTACAGAATGGGTCTTGGTGTCAGCAGACGCCAGGCTAGACAGATAGTAAGGCATGGGCATGTCCTTGTAAACGGGAGGAAGGTAGATATCCCCAGTTATCTGGTTAAGGCTGGAGATAAAATAGAGATAAGCGAAAAGAGTAGGGATCTTATGGTAATCAAGGAGAATGCAGAAGCTGCGAGCGTTAGGACTTTACCTGCGTGGCTTGAGTTTGACGTGGAGCGAATGGAAGGTCGAGTGGTATCCCTTCCGACAAGAGACCAGATAGAAGTTCCGGTCACTGAGCAGCTGGTAGTTGAGTTCTATGCCCGATAATGTAAAAAAGGGGGGAATTGAGTTGGAACATATAAGACCTGAGATAAGAGTGGAAGAAAGTACCCCCCAGTATGGCAAAATCGTTGTTGAGCCCCTTGAGAGGGGCTACGGGGTGACGTTGGGCAATGCCTTGAGGAGGGTTCTTTTGTCCTCCATAAGGGGAGCATCCGTTACAGCCGTCAGGATAGAGGGTGTGGTTCATGAATTTAGCACCATTGAAGGTGTGAGGGAAGATGTTATTGAGCTGATCCTAAATCTAAAGCATGTTCCTGTGAAATCATATGCCTCTGAGGTCAAAGTGCTGAGGCTTGAGGCTGTCGGTCCCAAGGTCGTAACTGCAGCGGATATTCAGCCGGATAGCCAGGTGGAATTTGTAGATCCTGACGCTGTGATATGCCACCTTGCGGATGGCGCTAGGGTGGAGATGGACATATACGTGGAAAATGGTACTGGATATGCCTCACCAAGTAGACCTAGGCCTTCTTATTTGCCTGTTGACGCCTTGATGGTGGACGGCATATTCTCGCCAGTCAAGAAAGTCAAATACGAGGTACAAGATGCCAGGGTTGGTCAGAGGACGGACTACGAGCGACTCATATTGGACATATGGACCAATGGTGTCGCGAAGCCGGAGGAAGCCGTTGCAGAGGCTGCTGGCATACTGGAGGGCTACTTCTCAAGGATTAAGACCTTCCTCGGAGGGGCGGATTTGGTGATTCCTCAGGAGCCCGAGGAACCGGAGGAAGGGGAGGAGCTTGAAGAAAAGGACTCCATGAGCGAAGAGGAAAAAATGCTCTTGGCCAAGCCCATAAAGGAGCTAGAGCTTTCCATAAGGAGCGAGAATTGTCTCTTAAGGGGTGGAGTTCACACTGTAGGTGATCTTATCTCCAAGGGGAGAAACGAATTGCTTAAGATTAGAAATCTTGGAAAGATCTCCCTTAGGGAAATAGAAGAAAAACTTAAGAAATACGGTCTTGAACTACAAGATGGGGCTTCGGAAGAAAAAAGTGAAGCTACCTCTGCAGAAGCGAAGGAGGATTGAGTCCAATGAGGCATCGAGTGGATAGAAGAACTCTTGGACGCTTTGGTAGTCACAGAAGAGCAATGCTTTCAAACATGGCTGCGGAGCTCTTCTTGAAGGAAAAAATAGAGACTACCCTTCCAAGGGCGAAGGAACTTAGGAGGGTGGCAGAGAGGTTGATAACCAAAGCGAAGCTTGGAGGACTGCATAACAGAAGGTTAGTGGCGTCAAGGATGCCAAACAAGATGGCGGTCAAGAAGCTCTTTGACGATATCGCCAAGAGATACGCCAACAGAAATGGTGGTTACACCAGGATAGTTAGGACTACGTATAGGTTCGGGGATGGTGCTCAGAAAGCTATAATCGAGCTAGTTGAGGAGTCATGATATCCCAGGAAGAATACATAATAGAGGCAAAGGGCCTTAGCTTCTTTTATCCCGGAGCAGAAAGTCCTGTTCTAAGAAATGTGGACCTCAGACTGCGTAGAGGGGAATGGCTTGCAATACTAGGGGCTAACGGTTCTGGGAAATCTACATTAGCCAAGCATTTCAACGCCCTGCTACTACCTACGCAGGGCGCTTGTTTTGTTTATGGCCTTGATACCAAGAGTGCTCAAGGACAATTAGAGGCCCGAAAGAACGTAACCTTGGTCTTTCAAAATCCTGACAACCAAATAGTTGCGGCTATAGTGGAAGAGGATGTGGCCTTTGGCCCTGAAAACCTTGGGATACCCTCGGTCAAGATACAAGAAAGGGTAAGGAAAGCGTTGAAGATTACCGGGTTATATGAAGTCAGAACTAAGCCCACTTATACCCTTTCTGGGGGTCAGAAGCAACGCCTGGCTATAGCAGGTGCTATTGCTATGGAGCCTGCCTGTATGGTCTTGGATGAGGCTACCTCAATGCTTGACCCCAAGGGAAGGAGAGAGATAAATGATGTCCTCTGCAAATTGCACAGGGGAGGAATGACCTTGGTCTCCATAACTCATAGGCTAGAGGAGATAGTGGCTTGTGATCAATGTATAGTCCTTTCCAAGGGCACAAAAGTGTGGGAGGGAGCCCCAAAGGATTTATTGGCTATGGGTGAGGGACTTATTGAATGGGGCCTTAGGGTTCCACCATTGGTTGAGCTTTGTAATCGTCTGAAGCTCTCAGGAGTTTTGCCCAAGGATATTTTACCCAAAATTGACGAGATGGTGGATGCCCTATGTCCATAATTGTAGATGATCTTGTTTATGTTTACCATCAGGGGACTCCCCTGGAGACAGAGGCCCTTAAAGGAGTGAGTATGGAAGCTAACCCTGGAGAATGGGTTTCCGTAGTGGGACATACTGGCAGTGGCAAATCTACGTTAGCCCAGCATTTGAATGCTCTCTTGGTTCCTACGAAGGGGAAAGTGGAAGTAGATGGTATTCTTGTAGGAGATGACACCAGGGAGCATAGGAAAATAAGGCAGAGAGTGGGTCTTATATTTCAATATCCGGAGCAACAACTATTTGAAGAGACAGTATTTGCCGAGGTAGCTTTTGGCCCAAGGAATTGGGGAGTCAGCGAGGAGGAAATTCCTGTAAGAGTTCGGGAAGCTTTACAAGCTGTTGGATTGGATGAATCTTTTTGGGAGCGTAATCCCTTTCAGCTTTCTGGGGGCGAAAAAAGAAGAGTTGCTATTGCTTCCATACTTTCCATAAGGCCTAGATATTTGGTCTTGGATGAGCCCACTGCGGGGTTGGATTCCAAAGGAAGGGACGAGCTTTGCTCCCTGTTGAGGCAACTAAAGGTGTCCGGGACGGGAATTATTCATGTCACCCATGATCTTGAACTGGCTTTGGAATATAGTGACAAAATCCTTGTGTTGGAAAGTGGGAAAGCCTTATTTTGGGGTAGTCCCGAGGTAATAGTGGAGGAATTAATAGAGAGGGAAATAGAAGGGTTAGTGGTGCCTCCGGTTGTTGAGTTGGCAAGGCGATTGAGAGATGTAGGTTTCGATGTGCCTGTCACCTGGAAGGCACAGACCTTAGCTTCTGCGATAGAGGAGAAATTTCAAAAATGAAGTTCTTGAATCATTTGACCCTTGGCCAATATGTGCCTGCTGATTCTGTAATTCACCGCATGGACCCCAGGGCCAAGATAATTGGGGTAGTGATGGTCCTATCGGGGATTTTTGCAGTCCACAGGGTAGAAGGTTTTTTGCTCTGGTCACTTTTGCTTCTTATTGTAGTCAAGTTATCTAAACTGCCGATTTCCATGGTATTGAGATCTGCAAGGCCCGTCACCATTCTGGTGCTGTTCACGTCTTTGATTCATTTGTTCTTCACCAAGGGAGAGGTAATATTCCAGTACGCCTTCTTGAGCATAACCCGGGAAGGCGTGTTGATGGCTGTAAAGATAAGCTTGAGGCTGGTTTTGCTTGTCATGTATGCTGGATTGTTGACCCTTACAACGAGCCCAACAGAACTTGCAGGCGGCTTGGAAAGCATATTCAGTCCTCTCAAGCGATTTGGTTTTCCAGCTCATGAGATGGCTATGATGATGACCATAGCAATAAGGTTTATTCCTACGTTGCTGGATGAAACAGATAGAATAGTTAAAGCTCAGATAGCAAGGGGAGCAGAGTTAGACCAAGGAGGAATAATGAAGAGGATTCGCTCTTTCATTCCCATTCTGGTACCCCTTTTTGTGATCGTTTTTCAGAGAGCAGAGGATTTGGCCGTTGCCATGGAATCTCGTAATTACAGAGGAGGCGAAGGGAGAACCCGTATGTACCCTTTGGTTTGGAGCCTCAAGGAGACAGTCTTCATGCTCGTTGCTGCTTTGGTTACGTTCCTCGTTATCATGTGGGATAAGAGGGTATGGCTTTAATGGCACGGTACGCTATGCAGGTTTCCTATAAAGGAAAGGATTTCTCAGGGTGGCAAAAACAGCCTAACTCCAGGACCGTTCAAGGGGTGTTGGAGAGTGCCCTGGAGTTACTTGCTGGGCATCCAGTTACTGTTTACGGAGCTGGGCGGACGGACAAAGGAGTTCATGCATTAGGACAGGTGGTATCCTTCGACCTGAATAGGCATTGGGCGCCAGAAAAGCTTCTTTTAGCTGTAAACGCCCATTTGCCGAAAGATGTAAGGGTTATGAGGATGCGCTATGTAGATAATTCCTTTCATGCCCGCTACAGTGCGTTGTGGAGGGAGTACGTATATTTCATATGGACAGGGAGAGTGTGTTTCCCTCACTTTAGTGATTATGTGTGGCACAGGAAACAGAAATGGGATATATCGAAAGCCCGGAGGGCCTGTAAGCTTTTTTGGGGTACCAAGGACTATAGGGCATTTTGTAGGAAAAGTGAGTGTCCACCAAGTGCCTTTAGAACCATACATAAGGCCGAGGTTTTCTCTCGAGGTGACCTAGTGTGGTTCAGGGTAAGAGGCGACTCTTTTCTAACGAACATGGTTAGAATAATGGTTGGAACTTTGGATTATATATGCACAGGCAAAAAAGATATAGATTACCTCGAGGAACTTCTGCAGGGCAAAGCCGAAAGGCCCGATGCAGGGCCTACTGCTCCGGCGGATGGTTTGTTCTTTTGGCGGGTGGGTTACCCTTGGTCTTTGTGGTAGATAAAGGAGATATTGAGCTTAGGGGCATATATAGGATATAGTTTTGAGTTAGTAGCGTTAGTTCTAAGGGGGTATAAGATCGTGTGGGGTGTCGACATAGGAATAGATTTGGGTACTGCTAACGTTCTCATCTACATGAAAGGCAAGGGCGTCGTCCTTAGGGAACCCTCTGTTGTAGCTGTGGATTTGAACACCGATAGGATATTGGCCGTAGGCGATGAAGCCAAGAAGATGTTGGGGCGTACCCCAGGGAACGTAGTCGCTGTAAGGCCACTTAGGGATGGTGTCATTGCCGATTACACCATGACTGAGGCCATGCTTCGATATTTTCTGAAAAAGGTCACTCCAGGGCTCAGCCGTTTCTTCAGGCGAAGAGTTATGGTATGTGTGCCTTCAGGTGCCACAGACGTGGAGAGGAGGGCTGTCCTTGAGGCAGCGGTGGAGATAGGTGCCAAGGAGGCCTACCTAATAGAAGAACCCATGTCTGCCGCCATAGGAGCCAATCTTGATATAGCAGAGCCAAGGGGGAATATGGTTGTCGACATAGGGGGAGGAACCACTGATATAGCGGTCATATCCTATGGAGGCATAGTGGTTACTCAGTCCCTTAGAGTCGGGGGAGATAAGCTTGATGAGAGCATAACCAAGTACATCAGAAAGGAGCATAACCTTGCCATTGGTGAACAGGCAGCGGAGGATATAAAGATTGCTATAGGTACATGTATGCCAAACCTAGATGAGGAGAAAAAAATGGTGATCAAGGGCAGAGACCTGGTTCATGGTCTTCCCAAGCAGATAGAGATAACCTCGAGCTTTGTCGCCTCTGCTATAGAGGAGGAAGTTCATTCCATAATTGAGGGAATAAAGCAGGTGCTGGAGCAGACGCCACCGGAGCTGTCCGCAGACATTATAGACAGAGGGATCACTCTTACTGGAGGAGGAGCGCTTCTTAAAGGTCTCCCTGAGAGGGTTACGGAAAGCACCGGGATACCTGCGTATGTAGCAGATTCGCCTTTGGAGTGTGTGGCTATTGGGACGGGAAAGGCTCTAGATGAGCTGGACGTGCTGAAGGCCAACGGTTCCCTTATTGGAGCATCCAGAAAGAGAAGCCGCAAAGGCCGCTAGCCGGCGGAAGGGGTGAAAAACTTGATTAGTGAACGGTGGTGGTCTGGAGGTTTACGTTTTTCCTGTTTGGGTTGTGGAAGGTGTTGCAGAGGGGAACCTGGTTGCGTCTGGATTACACCAGAGGAGGTAAAGAAGCTAGCTGAGTTCTTGTCCCTTACAGAGACGAAGTTTTTAAGTAAATATACGTATAGTGTGGATGGAAGGGTGAGCCTCAGAGAAAAACAAAATGGCGAATGTGTGTTTTACGATAGTGACACCAATAAGTGCTCAATCTACGAATATAGGCCTCTTCAATGCAGGCTTTTCCCCTTCTGGCCTTCTCTTATGAAAAACAAGGAAAACTGGGAGTGGGAAAAACGCAGATGTCCGGGTATAGGCGAGGGAGAACTTCATAGCGCCCAAGAGATACAACAATGCTTAAACGAAGCCCCCTTCGAGGATCTATAAGGTTTCCATATAAGAAACAAGTGCATTCAAATAAAAAACAATTGTTGCAATAAGAACGATGAAGAGTATAATAAAACAGAGAACGCTAGTTTCTCTGTTTTTCTTTTTTGATTATTGCTTGAAAATTTCGCATATAAGAAATAAACTAAAAGTTGAAAACAGTATATGAAAAGGTGTACGATAAAAGGGAGAAAGGTGTATTTTCAAAAAAAAGAGGAGGGGCAGGATAATGGCAAAGGTTAACAGAGATGTGGCACCGCAGGACGTTTTCAAGGAGATTGAAAAACTTTTATTGCGGGACGGTTTTGACATTGTAATTGACATGGAGAAGTCCCAAGGATCTCATATGGTCAACAAACTAAACGGCGAAGTTTGGCTGGACTTTTACACGTTCTTCGCATCGTCTCCTTTTGGGATGAACCACCCCAAGCTGGCCAACGACGAATTCAAGGAAACCATTTTCAGGGCGGCCATAAACAAAGTAGCAAACTCCGATATCTACACTACGGAAATGGCAAAGTTCATAAAGACCTTTGGCGAAGTTGCCATGCCTGAAGGTTTCAATCACATCTTCTTGATAGATTACGGTACCCTTGCGGTAGAGAACACGTTCAAGGTAGCCATGGACTGGAAGGTCCAGAAACTCTTGCAAAAGGGCAAGATAAGCAAAGGAGATGCAATAAGCGGAAGGAAAGGTACCAAGGTCATTCACTTCAACGAAGCGTTCCATGGCCGTAGCGGATACACTCTAACTACGACCAATACTCATGACCCCAATAAATATCAGTACTTTGCTAAATTCGATTGGCCAAGGGTTATAAATCCCAAGATATTCTGGCCTTTAGAAGAGAATCTCGGCGTAGTGGAATGATTGGAGAGGGTGGCCATAAAACAGATAAAACAAGCTATATGGGACAATCCTGATGATATTTGTGCCATCATCATAGAGACGATACAAGGTGAAGGTGGAGACAACCACTTCAGGACCGAGTTCTTCAAGCAGTTGCGTGAGATATGTGATGAAAACGAAATCCTCCTTATTTTTGATGAAGTACAGTGCGGAATGGGTATAACCGGCAAGATGTGGGCTTGGGAACACCATTCTCCAGTGAAACCGGACATGTTCGCCTTCGGTAAGAAATCCCAGGTTTGCGGCCTTGTGGCTGGCCCAAGGGTGGACGAAGTTGAGCACAACTGCTTCAAGGTCTCAAGCCGCATAAACTCCACTTGGGGAGGAAACTTGGTGGATATGGTGAGAGCCACCCGTTATCTTGAGATTTACGAAGAGGACAACATTTTAGACTATGTTGCCAATACCGCAGGCCCTGCGCTACTTGAAGGCTTGAAGGCTATTCAGAAGGAGTTCCCCAAACTTATGAGCAACGTGCGCGGTAAAGGTCTAATGTGCGCCTATGACTTGCCGAATGACGAGCTGAGGACCAAAGCAATAAAGAAATTCTGGGCCAAGAAGATGCTGGTCCTGCCGTGCGGAGATGTATCCATCAGGTTCCGTCCAGCTTTGAACGTGCCTCTGGAGGACCTGCAGAAGGCTTTGGATTTGACAAGAGAGGTGTTTACGGAGCTGAGCAAGGAGATATAACGAAAGACAATCAGAATCTTTTAAATTTCTTAAGGGGGAAGTTTTACTTCCCCCTTAAGTTTTTGGTATTTATACGTAAAGAAAAATTGTAATAATTCTGTTATTATTAGCACGCAGGAGGTAGGTGCGTTTGCTCACTAGCTTTTCTGATATCAATTGGAAGCTGATTTTGATACTGCTATTAGTAAGTTGTGTCGTTGCCTTCATAGGTGACGTCGTTGGAATGCGCGTTAGCAAAAAGAGGATATCCATATTTGGCCTTAGGCCAAGGTACACATCCTCTCTCATAACCGTGCTTTCTGGCTTGTTTATCATGCTATTTACCCTAGCTGTTTTGCTCACAACTTCGGAGACGGTTCGAACGGCTATATTCAGTATGAAGATAGTACAAAGGCAGATAACGGACTTGACGGCTCAGCTTCAGGAGAGCCGGTCAGAGTTAGATGACCTGAAGGAGGAACTAGAGGCAAGTAAAAGGGAGCTTCTTAAGAAGCAGGAAGAACTGTCCGAAGTAGAGGAGAGATTGAGAGAAAGCGAAGAAAGGCTTGCTAAAGCAGAAAGGGAACTGCGTGAAGCGCGAAAGGCCCAAAGCAAGGCCGAAAAGAATTTGGAGGCATTGGAGAGGATAAAAAAAGACCTCCAAGAGGATATCAAGGTGTTGCAGGCGGAGTCCCAAGCGCTAAAACAAGGACTTGAAGAACTAAAGGAAGGCAAGATTGTAGTCTTCTCCGGTGAGGTAATAGCGGAGAAGCTCTTAACTTCGAACCCCAATGGGTGGGACCCTAGCGTCGTTGAGAGCGAACTTATAAGGTCCGCTCAGAGGAACATAGCTTTCAGGGCGAAATCCAAGCCGGAAGACATAAAAATAGAGTTGGAAGAAAACGTAAGAAAATCCATAGAAGAATACTGTAAACAGAACAAAAGGTACATTCTTCGGCTTGTGGCTCTCGAAAATACAGTAAGGGGCAAGCCCATTCTTGCGGGCCTAGTGGGCTTTGAAAGTAAATTGATATACAAGAAGGGACATACGCTGGCTGTGGAGATACTACCAGCAGGATTGGATAGGGACAGCGCAGAGATGTACTTATACGGTATTTTAAGGGAGGTAAATGTAAAGGCAAAAGAGGATGGAGTCCTTCCTGATCCAATCAGGGGAACCGTTGGGAACCTGGATGCTCTTGATTTCTTCAATGTTTTGGAGAAAATAGAAAATGCCGAAAAAACTTTGAAAATTGTAGTAGAAGCAGCAGAAGATATCTATACGGAAGGGCCTGTTCGTGTTAAAATTCATGTTCTGCAATTAGAATAAATTCTTGGAGGGCGGTCATGTTAATAGTTGCTTGCCAGGCATGTGGTGAGACTGCGATTTTGCCAGGTACTCCTGATGTCGATGGAGTTGCCAGAATCGTCTTCAGTTGTCCTTATTGCTGTACTAGCCAGGTGCTTCAATTGCAGGTCGCTGGAGATGGCAGAGGAAACTTAAGAAAGATCGTGGCTGGCATGTCATTCAGCGTGAAACAAAGGGTCGAGGAGAAGGCTCTCTAAAATGGAAGAACAGAGTTTGCCTATGCGCTACTTCTTTTATGACAGTAAAGAGGCAGTTAACCCAGACGAACTTTTAACGTTGTACCGCTTCACTAAGTGGGGAAAGAGTAGGTCCTTGGAGCAAATAGAAAAAATGCTTCAAGGAACGTCCATGTGCTTTTCCGTCCGTTACGATGGAAAGCTCGTGGCATTTTGCCGCATGCTTACAGATTTTGTCTTCAGAGCTTCTTTGTGGGACATAATGGTACATCCTGACCATCAGGGAAAGGGACTCGGCTCTTTGCTATTGAAGTATGTTTTGGAACATCCCAGGATAAAAGACATACCTTTGATAATAACTTACACTAGTGAACTTTCTGTGTTCCTGCAGAAGCTTGGGTTTGAACAGAAAGAGGGAGCAATGCTTTTGCTGAGAAGGCCAATAGAGTATACCTAGGATGCAGGAAAGCAGAAGTAATGATTGATAATGAGGAAAGCAAATGTACAAATTTGGAGGTGGAAAAGGTTGACGAGCAAGTTTCTTTTGACGTCAGAATCAGTTACGGAAGGGCACCCTGACAAGCTAGCTGACCAAATTTCCGATGGAGTATTGGATGCCATATTGGCTGAGGATCCTTATGGGAGAGTAGCCTGTGAGACTTTGGTCACCACAGGATTGGTGGTTATTGCTGGAGAAATAACTACAAGTTGCTATGTGGACATTCCTAGATTGACAAGGGAGATCATAAAAGATATCGGTTATACGAGGGCGAAGTACGGATTTGATGGGGATACCTGCGCTGTTATCACTGCGATCGATGAGCAATCTCCAGATATCAAAGGTGGGGTAGATGAAGCAATAGAGGTAAGAGAAAAAGGCCAAATAACCGATGAGCTGGATAGAGTTGGCGCAGGAGATCAGGGGATAATGGTAGGTTATGCCTGCGACGAGACAGAGGAATTCCTTCCTCTTCCTATAGCTTTGGCTCATCGCTTGGCCAGGCGGCTGAGCTTTGTACGAAAAGAGAAGATCCTGCCTTACCTCAGACCAGATGGGAAGACCCAGGTGACTGTTGAGTATGAGAATGGCAAAGCCGTACAAATCGATACTGTCGTAGTATCTACCCAGCATCATCCAGCAGTAGAAAACGACCAGATAGAGCAGGACATAATCGAAGAGGTAATAAATCCCATAATTCCAGAGCATTTAGTTCCTAGGAAGCCGAGGATATTGGTAAACCCCAGTGGGAGGTTTGTCCTTGGTGGCCCGATGGCAGATACGGGATTGACGGGAAGGAAGATAATGGTGGACACTTACGGGGGAGTTATCCCTCACGGAGGCGGCGCCTTCTCTGGTAAGGACCCAACAAAGGTCGACAGGTCTGCAGCTTACATGGCCAGATACGCGGCAAAGAACGTGGTAGCGGCAGGCCTGGCGAAGGAGTGTAAGATACAGGTTGCTTATGCCATAGGTATGGCCCATCCCGTCTCCATAATGGTAGACACCAATGGGACTGGTGTGTTGCCTGACCCCAAGATTACCCAGCTTGTCATTGAGCATTTTGTCTTCAGGCCGGCGGCCATTATAAGAGATTTGGAGATGCGCAAGCCTCAATACCGCAGGTTGGCTGCATATGGCCACATGGGTAGAGTCGACCTTGATCCGATGCCTGCATGGGAAAGGACCGATAGAACAGAGCAGCTTAGGGAGGCCGCAGAAAAGCTCTAAGGTAAGGTGTAATTACGTAGCGACGCTCGTAAACCATGGATTTTAAGTTGCGCCAGTTGATAGTAGAGGGGCTTTCTCACTTGCTTTGGCCAGTGGAATGCCCCTTTTGTAAAAGGTTGGGAGTGGTAGCTTGCGACGGGTGCATGGATTTGGCTTTAAGTGGAGGAGGCACCTCGTGCCTTAAATGTATGGGCCAATATCCGTGTCCTGTCCACGCTGACAGATCTCTTCCTCTCTATTGGGGAGCTACTCATGAGGGTAAGGTTAGGGAGGCCGTTCACCTGTTAAAGTATGGTCACATTAAGAGTTTGGGGATCAAAATGGGGCATGCATTGGCAAGGAACTTGCCCATAGAGGGACCCATAGATGCCTTGGTCCCCGTACCTTTGCACATAGGTTCTGTACGGCCCTTCAATCAGGCCTTTGAGATCGCGAAAGGCCTGGGCCAGGCCCTAGGGGCACCGGTTTTCGATGTGCTCTCCTGGAGAGAGGAACTTTCATGCCAGGTAAGCAAGTCCCCCGTGGAACGGCGGATGTTACCCGAGGGCGTAATAGTTTTCAAGGATGATGTAGATGTCCCAGAGGGCAAGGGAATAATTATAGTAGACGACGTGTGTACCACCGGCACGACTATTGAAAGGTGTAGGAAAGCACTGGAGAAAAAAGGTTTCCAGGTAGTTGGAGCGGTGGTATGGTCTTTGGGTGGAAGTAGCAAGTGATGCCCTCTACTCAATTTCATGAAAGCTTTGGATCTCTATGCCCTTTTCCTTGCAAGTTTTTACGATGTAATCTTTTTGGTCGCAAGGGAAACGGCACGCAAGGCCGCAGCTTGAGGATATGGAGCGGGGAACGGGGACGATCTTGACGCTTAAGCCTTCTTTTCTGAAGCTTTTCTCGAACAAGATGGCCATGTGGGTGGTTTCAAAGGTAGCAATACACTGCAATCTATAATCACCTCGCTTGAGATTATTGTATCTTTTAGGTAATTATAACTAGACCAGAAACTTTGTGAAGGTTAAAATATGCAAGTAAAGATTCTAGGAGGAGGTTTTTACATGACAAGAGGTACAAGAAGCATAATGATGGTGGCCGTTTTATCCCTCTTTTTGACAGTTTCTTTGGCTGGTGTTGCTTTAGCAGCGGATACCATAGGGGTTTTGGATCCTCAGAAGGTCTTGTTCCAGCACCCTAAGTTTCAGGAAGTGCAGAAACAAATAAAGGCTATGATGGAGAAAAAACAAGCCGAGGCAAAAGCAGCAATCGAAAAAGCCGCGAACGACAAGGAGAAGCAGAAAATATTCAATACGAAAAGACAGGAAGCGGCGATGGAAGAACAGAAACTTATGCAGCCCCTTTTTAAGGACATTGACCTTGCAATAAGGACGGTTGCCAAAACTAAAGGCATCACCATCGTCCTGGATAAAGCTCAGGTCTTTTTCGGAGGAGTGGACATAACAGAGGACGTTATCCAGAACTTGAAGAAGAAATACGCAACCCAATAATCAGGTAAGAAGGAAGGCTTTGTGAATTCTAAAAGGGGGGTGAGACTCACCCCCCCTTTTTAGTGCTTCGTAGTTCCAAGATATGCGGCTTCGACCTCTGGGTTTGCTAGAAGTTCGTGGGCAGGTCCTTCCATCAGGATCTCTCCCGTTTGTAGCACATACCCTCGATGGGATAGCATGAGCGCCTGTTTTGCATTTTGTTCAACCAGGAGGATGGTTACGCCTTCAGAGTTTATCCGCTTAAGCTCTTTGAAAATGTCCTTTATTATTATGGGCGCCAAGCCAAGAGAAGGTTCGTCAAGCAAAAGTAGCTTAGGCCTTGACATAAGGGCTCTCCCAATTGCCAGCATCTGCTGTTCTCCTCCCGACAGGGTGCCGGCAT
>Ga0182240_100177_pt1 | contig 26846 bp, 26 predicted proteins | sample hydfrates4_PW_90_FD_145594 | JGI IMG/M metagenome (GOLD analysis project Ga0182240, IMG submission 145594) | Subsurface microbial communities from deep shales in Texas, USA - hydraulic fracturing test 4_PW_90 | ecosystem: Environmental > Aquatic > Deep subsurface > Shale gas/oil reservoir >...
CTGCGGGCGTTTGTTTGAGTATGCTCCTAAATCGATCACTCCGTGTTGTGCTGTATCAACTGCAGTTAATAACCACTCCAAGACCCCAAGTAGATTATTTGTGTAATTTGACTTTGACGAAGACCTGTTTGTCACCTGCTATTTTTAATTTCATTATTTTGGCAAGCAATTTTGGGCAACAATCTGCTCAAAATAGGAATGCTACTATAAATGATTCAGGAGGTGTTGAAAATGGATACATTGCAGCCATATAACTTTTCCGCGCCCATTCAGGGAGTTCAGGTAAAACCAATGTCCGATGACGGGGCAACGGTAAGGATACGCTATAATGGATTGTTAAAGGACTCCGGAGCGGACCAAGTATGGATGCATGCAGGTTTCGGCAATATTGAAGATTGGCATGCCGTTCGGGACATTCCCATGGAAAAGACAGATGCCGGTTGGGAAAAGACACTCCAGATGAAAGATCGCCAATTAAACTTTTGTTTTAAGGATAGTGTAGAAAACTGGGATAACAATAACGGCATGAATTGGATATACAGAATTTCTTAATGGCAGTGGGGGGCCCTCCCCCACTGAAACCATTTCCCCAGATCATCTATTTAGGAAGTAAAGGATTACAGCCGCAGTTAATCCCACCATACCAATCAATAGACCCATACCCCCGAAGTTGGTTAACGCTTTTAATTTCACACCTTGCTCTTCAGCCTTTTCCCTGAGCTGGTGATATACTTCAAGCCTTCCCAAAACGTCCATGAGCAGTCCATCAGCTATACTGGGGTCTCCCCCCCGCTCCAATAAATTGGCCACCACCATTTCTTTAAGTACCTGACCGTCCGAGTTATGTAATTCTTTTTTGAAGAATTCTTTAAATTCCCCTTCCCTGGGCTTTAATTCCTGAAAGAAATACTGGCGGTCGGAGCGATTCAATTCCCTGGTGGTTTTATTTAAAATATCCTTGTCCCTATTTGTCAGCTTAAAATTTTCCTCCAGAAGGGATATCACTTGGTTAGGCAAACTTTCCCCTCCCCATTGCAGCATGGATATTTTAAATTTCTTTTGCCAAGTAGAGTGTTCCTGCTAATTCTATGTTTATAGAAAAAATTTTATCCCGGTTTAAAATATTGGTACTTGGAAAAACTTCCATACATAGTATTACTAACAGTTAAAGGAAATCTAGGCAGCAATGAAGAATGCCCTTATTCTGAGGGAGAGTGGTCTTATTGGAAGTTTTTGCTTTGGTAGGCCCCAGCGGGACGGGTAAAAGTCACAGAGCCAATATAGTTGCCCATAATGTAGGTGCTGATGTTGTGATAGACGATGGGCTATTGATTAAGGATAACAAGATTTTGGCCGGTATATCAGCAAAATGCCAACCCACGCGGATTGGTGCCATTAAAACAGCTCTGTTTATGGATGATGAACATGCCCAAAATGTTAAGGAAGTCCTGGCGTCCCTTAATGCCTCAAAAGTACTGGTTTTGGGAACCTCGGACGGTATGGTGGAGAAAATTGCATTCAGATTGGGCCTTTCGCCGGTAACAAAGTTCCTGCGTATTGAAGATGTTGCTTCGGTAAAGGAGATTCGCAAGGCGAGGATGATGCGAAGCCAGTATAGTAAACATGTTATACCGGCTCCAACAGTGGAAGTAAGGAAAACATTACCGGAAACCCTAATTGACCCCCTACAGGTGTTTTTGCGCCGAAAGGGTAAGACTTGCAGTCAGAACTGGTTGGAACAGTCTGTGGTACGCCCTACTTTTACCTACTACGGTAAGCTTTCCATCTCCCAGAATGCCTTAATATATATTGCAAAAATTGCAGCGGAACAGGTGGAGGGAGTTGAGGCGGTTAAGGGAATACATTTAAACCGTGGTGACGATGGCATCACACTGGATATTGAATTAATTTTAAGACTTGGTGTCGGACTGGATTTGGTGGGAAAAAATGTGCAGATAGCTGTAAAGAGACAATTGGAAAATATGACGGGTTTATTTGTAAAATCCGTCAATATAGTTGTGGTCAGTATCCACGAATTTAAAAAGGCTGCCGGCAAACATTAACAAAAGGTGTGAGACAAAATTTCTCCCCCTAGATTGTCGATAATACTGTACAATATACAACAGAATAAATTCCTTTGAAGCGGGCAGCATCCACAGGGTGAGACAAAATGTCTCACCCTTTTTAAGCTGTTGAGGCAAAGACATGGTTTCCTATCCTGGTGACTACGGGTAAAGTTTTTATCCATTGATCTGAACTGATGCTGGGATTATAAAAAAAGAGTGCTCCGCCGGTGGGATCCGTTCCCTTTAGAGCTTCTAAAGCAGCATTTACGGCCTCTTCATCGGGTGCCAAATTGATTGATCCGTCGGCTACCGGAGTAAACTGTACTGTATGCTTATTTCTCTGTAAAATCACTTCTTTAATGCTATCGGGAAATTGGGGACTTGAGACCCGGTTTAAAATAACGGCCCCTACAGCAACTTTTCCTGTAAAGGATTCTCCCCTTGCTTCAGCGTGTATGGCTCTGGCCAGCAGCATTAATTCATCCCGGATGATATTTCCCCTGGACAATGTAGATGATTGGTTCTTGTCAGGGATAATCAAAATTTCATTGGGGCGGATGGTACTGTTTTTTAAGTTATTGGCCTCCACCAACCCGGAAAGGGAAACATCAAACATATCCGCAATTTCAGAGAGAGTATCACCCTGTTGGACAGTGTAACTAATAACTGGGTTTTTGGCGGATATTTGGGAAGATGCACCGGCTTTTATGTCAGAGGTGCTTAACTGTACAACTAAGACTGAAATAAAGCATAAAAGGAAACTAATCCTTTTTACTTTCATCTCCTCCTTTCACAAAGATTATTTTGCACAAAAAGATGCCTGGGTCATACATGAAATAAAATACAATAATGGAATAATATGGCGCAAGTGGCTTAAAAAAATATCCCTCAATTAAAGGGATTATTTCCTAGGATTTTGTCTGAAAGGTATTTTTTCTCTTTAATACTCGAATGTCCATATCCACAAGTATCTTATAAGGACAGCACATTTGGAAGATACGGGAAGTGGTGCGCATGCCCAAGTATTCTTCCAAATCTTCCAGGCTGATATTTGTGGTAATAAGGGTGGCCAGCCTGTGATTTAGCCTGTAGTTAATAATGGAGTATAGTTTATTTGTTGTCCATTCTGTGTAATTATGTGCTCCGAGATCATCCAGGATGAGTAACGGTACTTTCCTGGCGGTTTCCAGAAGCTCCTGTTCAGTGTAGGGAATATCATTTCTATCTGTATTATAGGTTGCCTTTAACATATCAAGCAGCTCGGGGACCACCACGAATAAAACGGTTTCTCCGCATTTTAAAAGCTCGTTTGCTACACAACAGGCCAAATATGTTTTACCACTTCCCACCGGCCCTGTCAGTAAAAGTCCCTCTACATGCGGGTCTTTTTTAAAATCCGAAACAAACTTTTGAGCTGCCCGGTATGCTACCTTTGCAAGCTGGAAGTAGGATATTTTTTTTATGGGGTCCATTTTATTGCGAGAGTAATACTCGAAAGAAAAATTTTCAAAGGTATCCCTTTGCATTGCCGGTGGGACACGGGAATTTTTAAAACGGTTGTAAACAGCCCTTTTTTCGGAGCAACTGCAAGGGAGGGCTGTGTCCCCCTTTAAAATGATACCCCTGTCTTGACACCGATTGCATATAAAAGCCATAAGTCAACCGTCCTAACCCATATACAGCGTTTTAAACAACTCTTTTTTATCATTGCCTTCAGCGGTTGTTTTTGTTCTCCGCTTGGCGGAAGTTTTCGCCCTTTTGCTCTTAAATTCATTATCGTAATTTTCAATATCCCGCCGGGTGCGCAGGTTGTTTTTCTTCCATTCCAGAAGGATGCTGTCAATATACTTGAAATTTAGTTTCCCCATTAATACTGCCCGCCGGAGGGCTTCCAATACAATCTCGTCATGCTTGGTCTCTTCAACCCATTTTTGAATTTGAGCAACTTCCATTGGCGATAAAGGCCGGCCAAATTCCTTTTCAAAGACGTGGTACAAATTTTCTCTAAATACAGGAACGGAGCCCTGGGGTTGATTAGCTTCCAGCAAAAATCTCGTCTTTTCAATTTCTTGAACCTTTGCACAGGCCCAAATCTCTGAGAGTTTCTCCATGAGGGGTTCCAAGTCATAACCGGTTATTATTTCGTCGGTGTCGTTATCGTAGTATTGAGTTAATGAAATGATTTCATTATCCAGTAGGTTACTTAGTGACTCCCTTATTTTTTCCACAGAGCTGGTTAAACAGCCGGATAAGAATTCCGGTGTTGGGTTAAGTTTTTTTTCCTCTGCTCTGATTCTCAATAGTTGAATTAATACCATCATTTCCTCATCTGAAATGCCTATTTGTTTGTAAAATTTAAGTAAAAGATTGGGTATTGAAGTTGATCCCTGGGTCAGCAGTTCTGTTCCGAAGGCTGCAGTTATATTACCCTGGCGATATTGCTTAACTGTCTTGTTAAACTGTCCCAAATCCACAGTGATCGCCCCTTCCAGCTCGGTGATGTCACTATTCTATGGCACTACCGGGGTGGTTGTCCAATCTTTTCCTTGCCGGTTTGCTCTGGTTTATTCCACAGGATGTCTTAACTTATAGGTTGTTGGCTTTAAATCGTAGTCTTTTAGAAAATTTACCGCATCGGAGATTCCATCTCCCAAATCTTCCAGTTTGTGGGCGTCTGAGCCCACGGTAAATTTATTTATACCGCATTGAACGGCTTTTTGGAAAATTAATTTTGAGGGGTGAAACTGTTTCAAGCCCCTGCGTCTGGATGAAGTGTTAATCTCCAGGCTCATATTCTTTGTGACCATTTTACTGAAAACCGGTTCCACAAGTCCCGTGTGACATTTATTTATTTCCTCCCCGAAAAATAATTGCCCGTAGCGCCTGTATAGGTCCAAATGGGCAATACAGTCAAACAAGCCGGTTTTCACAGCTTTATCCATAACAGTATAGTAATCCTTGCAAACTTGAAGGGGCTCCCTGTCCTGAAAGTATTGCTGGCATTCACTGCGGGAAGAGATGGCGATATGTTCCATGCAATGTATGGCTCCAAGGACAAAATCAAAGGGATACGTATTTAAAATGTTTTCAATAGCTTTTTCTTGACCGGGCTCATAACCCACTTCCAGCCCGGCTCTAACGGTAAGTAGATCCCGGTACTCCTTAGCTGCCGTGTCAATGTCTTTGAAGAATTGATCCACCCAGTTTAAACTCTCCATGGCTACCATACGGCCGTTTAATCTAACGAACCAATCCAGGTGCCTGCGTCGTGGATCCACTTCAAAGTGAGGGGTAAAGCAAATTTCTTGCAAGCCCATTTTTGCTGCCTTCCGGCAGTATTCCCGGATACTGTGCGGCCGGGCATCAATTGAGTATTCAGGATGTATATGATAATCCACCAGCAAAACTATTTACCCCCGTCAAATAATAATTGCTCCCAGTATACTTTCCATTTGCTGCAGTGCCCAACGGTGTCCTTCAGAATCAAAACTGGTTACGCCCTCTTTATATACATAGGTGGTATAGTCCCTGTTGCACAGTTCCTCGACGGTGTAGAGAACGCATATATTTGTACAGACTCCCACTACGTGAATTGCTTGTGGGTTTATTTCCTCCAGTAATTTTTCCAGGTTAGTTCGGAAGAAACCGCTGTAACGATTCTTAGGTAGAACATAACTGTTTGTATAGTTTTTCCTCAATAATTCCAATTCATCAATTAATTCCGCACCCGGGGTTTCCTTGACACAATGAACAGGAAAACGCTTGAATTCCGCGTCATCCGGAAGGTGTTCATCTTGAATGAAAATTACCGGATTTTTTTCGGATTGAAACTGCTTTATCCTTTCCACTACAAAGGGTACTATCTGCTGGGCTGCGGGTCCGCAGGACAGTGCACCATCCGGTTCTACGAAATCCTTAAGCATGTCAATAACAAGTAAAACCTTTTTTGCCATCTATTTTTCCCCCCTCTTTCCTTAATTTAAAATAAACACTTTCGGTAAATTCCATAAGTAAGGTTATTTTCCTTTTCATAATCATTAGAAATATTGCCGAAAAAAATGGGGGACTGTTCCCTTGTGTCAGGGAATTGTCCCCCTCTTTTAATGATACTCTACCGTAATTTTTTTATTTTTATCTTTAAGAATTTGAATTAGATCTCTAATAATTTGCTGTTTGTAAATAAAAACAGAGGGATAATCAGGGCTTTTTTGTGCCGGGTTGGTTGCCGTTCCGATAATAAAGTCGATGGAATCCGCCTTTATTAGTTTTGAAACTAATTTTCCTGCACCGTCTTTTTTATATGATAAAAGTAAAGGATCTGGCTCCCGTCGCAGGAGCTCTACTGCATGGATCAATGTCAAAGTACCTTCGGTGACTAAATCGACTCCGGGTATTATTCCGGTGGGAGGTATTCTCTCATCATTTGATTGGAGGTCAACAACGACCTCAGTTCCCAGGCAGCGTCCCACAATATTACCCGTTGTTCCCCCGCACACAATTTTTTCCCCCGGAGATTCCATTAATCTATTCACCACTTTACAATCATCTTCCACTTTAGCCGGTGGGCCGATTAGTACTGTAATGTGGCGGGGGTTTCGTATTTTCAAGACCACAATGCTTGCATCATCCCCGGGCTTACCGCCGTATAAATGGTTGCAAAGTCTAGTTATATCAGAAGCCCACTCCGAGGCCGATCTTTCCTTGGCGACGGTATTTTCCAGGTACTGGCTGACCCGGTCCCAGCCCCAACCCAAATTCCAAATGGAGCCTATTCCGGCGTGTAATATACCGTCGCTGCCAATTAACAACCAGTCCCCGTCAATGGCGGTAAAGTATGATTCGCGGATTAGCTTGCCCTCAATTATTCGTTCCTGATGGGGGACCGGAGTTACTTTTCCCCTGTGTACCCAGAAAACTGCGGGGTTGTCGTATTCTGCCAGGTATACTTTGCCGTCTGAAAAAACCTGAACAATGGTGAAGGTACTGTAGGCAAGCTGCCTTACTCGGCACATGGGCAAAGTGTGGGCCAAAGTTTCAATTACTTCTTCTATTTTACTACCTTTACAGAGCATGGTACTGGCGGTTTTGGCGGTTATTTGAGAAAGTATATTCGCCTTTACTCCGCTGCCAAGCCCGTCTGAGAGTACAATAATTTTGGAATCTCCGGTGTGTTGGATTTCAATTGTATCACCGCACAATTCTTCACCGGATTTCTTCAGCTGTGATAAGCCAATGTCCAGGTGTATATTCATTGATTTTCCGGTCCCCTTTCGTCGGGGGCCGGTGGTTCTTCCATAAGTTGAATGAGTCTGGTAAGGAGTACCTTTGTTTCAGCAGTGGTTTCGCCCAGTAAGCCGGCAATTTCCTGGGCAACTTTCATTTGCTTTTCTATTACTTCTTGAGCCCTTTCTATTGTTTGACTCTTCATTTGATCCAGCTGCTCCTTGTGGCGCTGTTCAGCGCTTATATCCACAAATATGCCCACTATTATTTGCTCACTTTTCAAGGGAAATATGATTTCCCTCGTTGTAATCCCGTAATTGGAATAACTTGATAAAATATTGAGTAATTGTTGTTCCTCTAGGGCCCTTTGGAAGTTACCCGGGTCAATGAGGCAATCTAACTTTTGCCCCGTTACTTTGTCGGCATTGCACTGAAACATTTCCTCGGCCTTGGGATTAATCTCTAAAATGGTAAGCTTATCATCTACAATTAAAATACCGTTAGGCATGGAATTTAATACTATATTTGACATGGATTCCGCGCGCTTACGCATATACGGAATGCACATTTGAACTTCGGCAGTGCCTTGGTATACCGCAATTGCTTTGTCTCTGCAGGAATTATAACCGCAGGCGCCGCAGTTCAGTTCATCTTCCGGCCGGTATTTTCCTGTTTGAGCCAGTATCTCCTTTATTTGTTTCTCACTGGGGGCCGGGTATTCCAGGAGCCTGTTTAAAAACTTTCGCCGCAGCATAGATGGTGGCAAAGTTATATCTTCCATCCCTTTTGCCTTTTCCTTATGGGATCTACGCCTGTTGGAATTGTAATATTCAATGACTTTTTGCCTTTTTAAAAAGATATCATTTTGCGTTACGGTACGCGGTCCTCCTATACACCCTCCGTTGCAGGCAAGGAGTTCCGTTAATTGTGGCAGGGTTTTAGTTTCTCCCTTTTCCAGGTATTCCAGAAAACTCTTGCAGTTTTCCAGCCCGGTGACGGAAGTTACTTGCACGTCAAATCTGGTTATTCCCGGGAAGGATGTCTGCAGTATGCCGCCTTCCACAGGGAAAAGGCGGGCCAGATTTGCCAGCGGTTCATCAAAATAAGTTTCTTCAATAGTATCCAAATTAGTATCCAAATTGATTTCGCTGCCTATAATCCATTCCCAAACCTCGTCAAAGCCTAAAACAAAATCCACGGCGTCTTTGAGGCCATGGTTCATGGCCTCACCCTTCTTGGCTATGCATGGTCCGATAAAAACCACGGGAAGGTTGTTGTTATTGGCCTTAATATATCGACCGTGGGCTATCATAGGTGATACCGTATTAGATAAAAACGGTATCAGGTTGGGATAGTGTTTTTCCACCAGGTTGACAATTACCGGACAAGAGCTGTCTATAATCGGTTTGTCCCACTCTTTACCCCTGTATTCCCTGGCCACAATTTCTGCTCCCACCGCCGTTTCCTGAACTAATTTGAAGCCTAATTTTTTTAGCAGGGTGGGGAATATTTGTGGATTCTCCAATGGCAGGGATGCCGCAAATGAAGGAGCAACACTTGCCGCCAGTGGAATACCGTGCTCTAACAAGTATTTAACCTGGGAAATATCAGAAACTACTTTTTTGGCTTTTTGGGGACAGGAAAGTATACACTTGCCGTCCAACAAACAAAAGTCATCCAAAACCTGGGCATGGACTTTTTCTTCTCTTTCAGTTTTTATTCTGATAGCCTTTACGGGGCATGTGCGCACGCAGCGGTAGCAATCACGGCATTTTGCTTCGTTGGTTTTTATTAGAACCATTGCAATTTTCCTCTCCGTTAATATACTGGAAGGATCTTAACACCTTTTTAGTCTTTTTTCTGTAAAAAGAAAAGGGAATCCTCCAGGCATCCAGGTAAATGATTTTGTCATTTTTTAAAAGGGGCAAGTATTATATTCAAAAAAAGAAACACCATAAGGTGTTTGAGACTAATGACAAACCTCTATTCGCTAACCACCGAAAACTATTAACGGGATGCCCACGGGGGATCAACTTTCATAGCTACATGAGTTTTGAAAATCTGCTCGGCGTTTTCATCTGTAACTCCTGTTACTATTTCATCATTGGCCTTAATAGATACTCCACTGTCACAATGTTCCAGACAGAATGTTCCTTTTACATTAACGTACTCCTCTAGGTTTAAATGTCTGGCCATTTCAATAAATTTGTTGAGCACGTGATAGGATCCTCGAAGGTAACATCCCGTCCCCATACAGACGTAAACATCGACAGTTTTGGTATCTGCAAAGTTATTATGAGCTGCATTGTTTGTTCCCGTGTTATGGCCCATGGTGTTCAGTTTCATTTGGCTCCTCCCTTCTGCAAATATAAATAAACTCGCAGGCGCTGGGAAAGGGGTGTCTAAAATAATTTGAGGTATAATCAATCAGTTAAAAATTTTCAGGCTATATTTTGCACAAAATTACCCGGATCAAATGGGCAAAAAAATTAAGGTTATTTAATTTGCGTTAAAAATATTGCTTTTATCTGTTTAGAAATATAAAAGAGGAGGGGGGAAATAAGATTTATTATGTCTTATTGGTTAGTAATTATATGTTACTACTTTACATGTGTCAAGTTATTTTTTGCATGTGAGAATTGATGGTAAAGAATGTTTAAACAATAGTGGGAGCAAAAAAAATGAGGAAGAGCTTTTACGCTCCTCCTCATTAAAATGTAGTCGAAATTAATCTACCTTTGGTCTGGGATAAAGACCGCACCGCTCTACAATTTCCGGAACCACTTCTTCCCAAGCGATTGCCATTACGTGGAAACCGGCAATGCCTTTCACGTTTTCCTTAATGTATTTAATTTGCTCAATGGCTATTTCTATGCCTTCGCGTTTGGGATCTTCAGCGTTCTTGAGGCGTTCAACCATCTCGTCCGGTACGATCATGCCACTGACGTTATTCCCGATGTATTTTGCTGCCCGCCAGCTCTTCATGGGGGTAATACCTGCAAGGATGTATACCCTCTCGTGAATACCCCGCTGGCGAACCATTTCCATAAAGCGCTCAAAACGCTCCATGTCAAAGATACACTGGGTTTGTATGAATTCGGCTCCGGCCTCCACTTTCTTTTCCAGGCGGTCGACGCGGAACTCAAAGGGATCTGCAAAGGGGTTCGCCACTGCACCAACGAAAAAGCGCGGTTCGTTTTCCTTAATTTCTTCGCCGGAGAAGAATTTTTTCTCGTCTCGCATCCTGCGAACCAGGTGAATAAGCTGCATGGAATCCACGTCGTACACATTTTTACTGGTTGGGTGGTTGCCGAACTTTTGGTGGTCACCGGAAAGGCATAGAAGGTTCCTCATACCCAGGCTGTATGCACCCAGCAGATCAGCTTGCATGGCAATCCGGTTCCTGTCCCGGCAGGTCATTTGTACAATGGGTTCAATACCCTTCTCTTTAATGTGTACACCGCCGGCAATACTGGATATGCGTACGATGGCCGTTTGGCAGTCGGTAATGTTTGCCGCATCGACGTGATCTTTCAGCATTTCTGCATGGTGTTTCATTCCGTCACCCGATGCGTGCTTGGGAGGGCCAATTTCCGCTGTAACGGCAAATTCGCCGCTGGCTAAGATTTTTTCCAGTTTACTTTCAGTTTTCACCCTATCATCACATCCTCCCTAATGGCCTTGCGCGGGCCACCATCACGGGATTTGGACCAATCCTTGGGAGGTTGGTATTCCATAAGTTTATCAAGTTTACCCAAGGCTTTCATGCGTTCGTAAATGAGGTGCCAGGCGCATTCGACATCCTTGCTGATTTCGCATTTGCCGTACTGGGAACCTCCGCAAGGGCCGTTAAGGATGCTCTTGGAGCAGCGAATAATGGGACAAATACCGCCCGTGCGGTGAAGGACACAGTCACCGCAAAGCCCGCAGCGTTCTTCCCATTCACCGTGAGTTACGGAACCGCCAATAAACTTAGTATTTAGCGCCGGCACAACCCATTTATCTGTAAACCGCTCGGCCAAATACTGCACACCCACCCCGCAGGCCAGGGATATCACGGCATCAACGTCTTTGACGTAACTGTCCAACGTCTCCACATACTCAGGATCACACTGGCGGGTGGCTACGCAGGTTACCGTTTCTAACGGTTTATTTTCCAGCTTACGTTTGATGCGCAGGGAAGCTGCCAATATATCGGTTTCCTTTTCCCCACCTGCCAGGCAGACAGTGACACATCCTGCACAGCCCACCAATAATACTTTGTTACAGTCATCGATCATTGAGGCAATATCCTGAATAGGTTTTTGTTGAGCTATAATCATGCTGTCTCACCTTCTTTCTTATTCAGGGGACTGGGGCCCAGTTCGCGGATACGTTCGGTCATTTCCGTGACAATTTCAGCAAAGCGTTGTCCCTGGGCGGCTGAGAGGTTGAAAAAATCCAAGCGATCCGCCCCGAAACCGATCTCTTCCAGAATATTCTTAACTTGATTCACACGCTTTTTGGCTCGAATATTGCCCTTCAGGAAGTGGCAATCACCTTCCATACAACCGGCAACGAAAACGCCATCCGCACCGTTTTCGAATGTCTGCAGGAGTACGCGGTGATCGATGGTGCCTGTGCAAGGCATCTCTACAATTCTGACTGTAGAAGCATACTGAAGTCGCATGGAACCTGCCAGGTCCGCAGCTGAGTATGCTCAGTAGTGACAACAGAATGCTACAATCTTAGGTTCAAATTCAGCCACCCTAACGCACCTCCTTATACAGCCCATCTACCATTTGCATGAGCATAACGTCTTTGTAGCTTTGCAGGGTAATTGCCTTATTGGGACATTCTCCCGCACAGCTACCGCAACCTTGACAAAGGACGGCTTCTATTTCGGCTGCATAGTTGTTAATTCGCGGTGCATTAAAAGGACATAACCGTACGCAGGTGAGACAAGCCGCACACTTATCCGGCTGAACAACCGCAACTACTCCTGATGAATCCAGGGAGTCCTTGCTCAAAATGGTAAGGGCGCGTCCTGCTGCCGCTTTAGCCTGAGAAATATTCTCTTCCATGGACTTTGGACCGTGTGCCAGACCGGCAATGAAGATTCCGTCAGCAGCGGTGTCCACCGGGCGAAGCTTCATATGCGCTTCCAGGAAAAAGCCGTCCGCGTTTAAAGGAACCTTAAATAGCTGGTTCATGCGGGCATTATCCTCCGGTGCCAATATGGCTGCTGCCAGTCCCACTGCATCGGCCTCGATGACAACAGGCTCACCCAGAACGTGATCGGTGACGGTTACTTTAAGGCCGTTTTCTGCAGCTTCCACGTTGGGTTTATCTTCCTCGTTGTAGCGAATAAAGATAACACCCTTTTGGCGGGCTTCCCTGTAGTTTTCCTCATTGAAACCGTAAGTTCTAACGTCACGATAGAGGATAAATACGTTGACGTCTGGATTTATTTCCTTCAGCTTTAGGGCAAGCTTTACGGATTTGTTACAGCACACCCGGCTACAATAAGGCCGCTCGGTATCCCGGGAACCCACACACTGAATGAGGACTATATTCTTGGCCTGAGTAACTTTGGGGTTATTGGAGGACAATGCCTCTTCCAGTTCCAGCTGGGTAAAGACTGCATCATTTTCGCCGTAAAGGTATTCTGTAGGTTTATACTCCCGGCCACCTATGGCAATGACGGTGACGCCGTGCTCCACAACATCACCGGTGCTGAGGGTGGTTTTAAAATTACCCACATAACCTGATACCTCGGACACCTCTGTACCCAGGGAGACCTCTATTTTATCGCTTGATTTTACTTTGTCGATAAGATCATTAACGAATCCCTGCACATCTTCCCCTTTGAAGCCGTGCTTGATACGCAGGGCGTTACCACCCAGTTCATTGGATTTCTCGACAATATGGACACTATAGCCCTGTTCCGCGAGGCTCAGGGCATTGGTCATGCCTGTGACACCGCCTCCGATAACAAGTACCTTGGGATTTACCCCAACGGAAATCTGTTTTACCGGCTCTAATAATGAAGCTTTGGCCACTACCATTTTGACCAGGTCCTTGGCTTTTTCGGTGGCCTTTTCAGGCTCATTCATGTGTACCCATGAACACTGGTCGCGAATATTGGCCATTTCAAACAGGTACGCGTTAAGACCTGCTTCCCGCATAGTCTCTTGGAACAGTGGCTTATGAGTACGGGGACTGCAGGAAGCAACAACCACTCTGTTTAGTTTGTGCTCTTCTATAGCCTCCCTAATGGCCGCCTGGCTGTCCTGAGAGCAAACATACAGGAATTCACCGGCGTATTCCACACCGGGTAGTTTTGCGGCAGTTTGAACGACGGCAGGGACATCAACGACACTGCCAATGTTTACGCCGCAATGGCAAACAAAAACACCAATGCGAGGATCTTCGCCGCTGACGTCCTTTTCAGGCGGGAATTCCTTTTCCTTGATCATGGTGCCGCGAACATCGCCTAAGAGGCTTGCTGATGAACCCGCGGCCGCACTGGCTTCCATTACTGTTTCCGGGATATCCTTGGGACCCCCGAATGCACCTGCTACATAAATGCCTTCCCTTGAGCTGTTTACACCGGACAACGGTGCAGTTTCAGCGAAACCGAACCGGTTTAATTCCAAACCCAATTTTTTACCCAATTCCATAACGCTCTGTGATGGCTCAAGGCCCACGGAGAGAACAACCATGTCAAATTCTTCGGTGTATACCGCTCCGGTTTCATCTGCGTACCTGATGGTTAGATTCTTACTTTCATCATCAGTTTCAGAAACTTGGAAAATACGGGAGCGCACAAAATTGACGCCCTGTTCGTTGCGAGCCCTGTCGTAATATTTTTCAAAATCCTTACCGTAAGTACGCATATCCATGTAGAATATGGTTGTGTCTAACTCTTCCTTGCTGTGTTCCTTGGCGATTACTGCTTCCTTGATGGCGTACATACAACAAACGGATGAGCAGTAGCCGTTTTCTATACGGCAGTTGCGTGAACCCACGCATTGTATCCATGCAATTTTCCGGGGCTCTTTACCGTCATAAGGCCTCTGCATATGTCCACCAAAGGGCCCGGAGGCACTTAAAATCCGTTCGAATTCCAAGCTGGTAACTACGTTAGGAAACTTACCGTAACCGTAATAATCCAGGTTGGAAGCATCGAACTTTTCAAAGCCCGGGCAGAGAATGATGGAACCTACTTCGATTTCCAATGTTTCATCCTGCATTTCGTGGTCAATGGCGTCGGCTTGGCATACTTCAAGGCACTTACCGCAGGCTTTAGGTTTTTTGATTTTTAAGCATTTGGTTGAATCAATGGCATACGCATTTGGGTATGCCTGAGCATATGACTTATAAATGGCTTTGCGTTTGCCCAGTCCTTGGTTGAATTCGTCATCCACTTTCACGGGACATTCTTCTGCACAAGAGCCACAGCCGGTACATTTCTCAGGATCTACGTACCGGGCTTTTTGACTGACAGTAACTTTAAAATTTCCCGGCTCCCCCTCAACTTCACTAACTACGGAATTAGTTAATGTCTCAATATTAAGATGTCTTCCACACTGCACTAGTTTAGGAGAAAGAATACACATGGAACAATCGTTTGTAGGAAATGTTTTATCCAGCATGGGCATGGTTCCGCCAATGGCTGGTGATTGTTCCACAAGGTAAACATAATAGCCGGATTCGGCCAGGTCCAAGGACGCCTGTATACCGGCAATCCCTGCTCCCACAACCATTACAGCTCCGACTTTACCAGAACTCATGGCATCACATCCATCCTAATTTTTGGAGTCCACCGTCATTATACGGTGTCTGATGTGCAAGTTTGTACTGTCCTTTTGTCAGCTATTCTTTCTCTTTTCCCTTCCAAAAACTACACCTACTCCACAATTCAACAAACATCATTTGGGTGCCCGAATGATGTGTTCCCTGCTAACAATGCTATGTGATCATTTATTATGTTGGCGTCCCTTTGCCCGGGTTCCGCAGGATGTCGTCAGTGCAGGGAGTACTAAAACAGCAAACCTTAACTCCTTTCTTTCTATCTTTTCCCGCATTGAACTCTCCCGTTACCCCGGGGATCTCTCACACTCGGTTTTGCCTATCCTGGGCACCGCAATTATACCGCTCGTGCATGGAAAAAACCAGACGAACGGGTGTTGTACTGACCCTTTCCGCGCACCGGTAAAATAAAGATATCTGTCAGACTATTGCGGAAATTGTCAGCCTCTAAATGGCCGGCGAAAATTCGCTCGGCCATTTAGAGTTTAAATATTTAATAAAAATACATTTGTATTTTTATTATTGAGGTATGGGCAATCTTAGTATTCGTTAGGTAACTCCAACAGCTGGGCCCTGGTAAATACAGGACCGTCTTTACATACATACTGGCTACCTACATTACACCTGCCACACATTCCGATACCGCACTTCATTCTGTTTTCCAAGGACATAATAGTTTGTTCAGGCTTGAAGCCCAGTTTCTCCAGTACGGGCATGGTAAACTTGATCATTACTGGAGGTCCGCAAATAATAGCATAGGCATTATCTGCACTGGGGGCAACTTCCTCTGTTACTGCTGGAATGAAGCCTACCCTACCGTTCCAGCCCTCCACCGCTCTGTCAATGGTGGTGACCAGGTTGATGTCGGAACGGCTTTCCCACTCGGCCAATTCTTCTTTGTAGAGCAATAGGCCGGGGTTTCTGGCACCGTATATAACGGTTAAATCACCAAAATCTCCACGATTGTCAGGGTGTAGAATATAAGTGGAAAGTGCGCGCAGTGTTGTAAAGGCAAAGCCACCGCCGATAACTACAATATTTTTACCCTTTAATTGCTCAATTGGGAAACTGTTACCCAGCGGACCGCGAACTCCTACGGTAGTGCCCTCCTCCATAAGGTGTAGTGCTGTGGATACAACACCAACCTTGGCCACGGAAAACTTTAAGTGGCCCTTTTCGGTGGGAGAGGAAGCAATACCAAAGGGAGCTTCACCTTTACCGAAGACACATAACTCTGCAAACTGACCGGGAGTATAGGCAAAGCTTTTCTCGTCTTCTTCACTGAGGAACTCCAGGGTAAAGGTGTGAATAAGCTTGTCTTCGGTCTCTGTAAAGTTTTTCACCAGCTTCATTGGTAGCGGCAGATATGGATTATTCATTAGCTAACCGACCTCGCTTCCGAACCCTGAATATCCGCCAATACTTCCCGGATGTCCAGATTTACAGGGCAGTTTTGAATACACCTGCCACAACCTACGCAAGCCGTGGCGTTGTTTACATCTACGAAATACTTGAATTTATGCATAACACGGTTGCGGAACCGTTCTTTTCCGCTGGGACGCGGGTTATGACCGGAACCATGCAGTGTAAACAACGGGAACATGCAAGAATCCCAGTTGCGTACACGACAACCGTCACAATCTTCGGCCTCATCTACGATGTCAAAGCAATGACATGTGGGGCATGAATAGGTGCATGCAGCACAGCCCAGACACTTTTCTGAGATGTAGTCCCAAATTTCATCGTAGAAATTGTTGTCCAACTTTTCCTTAAGGCCGTCAATGTTGACCTTGCCGGTTACATTTGCATCTGCTTTGGCCTTGGATGCCGCTTCTTTGTCGCTGTCGGATGCATCGGAGCAGTTTGCAGCTTTTATTAGATCTTTCCCTTTATCGGTAAGGACTTCTACCACAAACTTGTCTCCGATGTCCACCAAGAGGATGTCCAGGTTTGTTGTATCAAAAGGACCGCCGTCGACGGATGTGCAGAAGCAAGTGTTTTGCGGCTCATTACATCCCAGTCCCACCAGTACGGTATTTTCCCTTCTGGTGAGGTAATAGGGATCTTTGTATTTGTTGTTATTAAAAACATTGTCCAAGAGAGCAATGCTTTTTGCATCGCACGGGCGAATGCCGAATACAACCTTTTGCTCCTTGTCAATGGTTTCTTCCAGATGCGTACCCTTTTCGTCCACCTTGTAACGGAATAATTCTTCCGTTTGCGGGAACAGAATGCCCTTGGGTGGAATCTTGGAGTTGCCGTAGTCGAGCACAGCATCCGAGCCTGAATTGATTGCCTTGAATGTTGTATAATTATCCTGCTTTACCGGTGCAAACACCTGGTAATTATTTCTTAGGCTGTCCAGGAAGCTGGGTATATCTTTCTTAGTAATTATCATATATTTCACCTCATTCCTTCACCAAGAAAGGTTGTGGGTCATCGGCATTAAAGGTGGAGAGGGCCGGCTTATCTTCCATGTTTACTCCTGCCTCGGTATCAAACAGTTCCTTGGCATCCTTAACCAGTTTACGGGTTAGTATGCGCAAGTTGATACCCATGGGACAGGCACGCTCACATGCACCGCAGTCGGTGCAGCGGCCGGCACCGTGAAATACCCGAACAGCCTGGAATAACAAGTTGTCTTGAACGTCAGAAGCGCTTTTACCAATCCACTCAGGAGTGGAACAATCAACAAAACATTGTTCACAATAACACATGGGACAAGCATTTCTGCAGGCATAGCAGCGGATACATTTGCTGAGTTCCTTTGCCAAGTATGCGCGCCTCTCGGCAACGGGTTTTGCCTCAAATTCTGCAATGTCAGAGTAATCTTCACTTTGCTCCGCTACTGGTTCCGCTACCATTTCGTCATAGATTACCGGGTTTTTGTAACTGCAAGCAGCACATGAACGATGCAAAACATCAGCGATGCTTATAGTTTTCTCGAAACCACGGCCCTTAAGGACCAGGGAATCATCTTTGCATTCCGCTTCCACTATTTCCTTACCTTCAACTATGTCCGCAACCTTCTTGCGGTCAATCATACCGCTGCAAGGAACGCCTATAATGTATAGTTTATCCCTGTCGATCTGGTTTTCCTTCATTAAGGCAACGATAGATCTGGAATCACAGCCCTTAACCACTACCCCGATTTTTTGATCCTTTTTACGCAGGTAGTTGGCAAGGTTATTTTCACAGGTGTAATTCCAGGTTAACTTTTCCGCGTCTTCCGGTTTGCGGATAAATACGGGAGTACTGCGGAGGGGTTGACTGCCGTTTTCAAAACCGATAACAACGTCAACTTTATTCTCAGCCAGTAATTTTTTTGCTGCATTTTGAATAGCAGTTTCTATTCCTTGCATCCGCAACACCCCGATTCCTTGGCAATCAGACCTTCGTTAGGTCCCAATTGTTTAACTTTTTCTGTCACTTCCCCGATCAGCTCTGCAAAGCGACCACCCTCAGATGCTGAAACCCAGGAGAAGTTAACGCGTCCTTCATCGACTCCCATATATTCCAGGAGGTTCTTGAGCATAGCAAACTTCCTCCGTGCTACCAGGTTGCCACTAACATAGTGGCAGTCGCCGGGGTGTCACCCGGAGGTGAGAATGCCATCGACACCATTACGTAATGCATTAATTATAAATAAGGGGTTAATTCTGCCGGAGCACGGTACCCGTACAACCCTGACGTTGGGAGGATACTGCATCCTACCAACACCTGCCAGGTCAGCACCGGCATAACTACACCAGTTGCATAGGAACGCTACAATCTTCGGGTCCCTTTCCATTATTCGTTTCCCTCCCCAGTTGCTACAGCGCATTTATCATGGCTACGATCTGTTCGTTGGTGCAACCTTTAACGTTCAGCGCTCCGCACCGACAAGAGGATGCACATGCTCCGCAGCCTTTGCACAGAGCTTCATTAACTACCGCCACTTTTTCTTCTTCATCTACGGAAATTGCTTGTGCCGGGCACACAGACTCACATACACCGCAACCGGCGCACAGACGCTTGTTGACCGATGCGCATTTACCTTCAACCGAAATGGTCTCGTTGGCCAGTACGGTACATGCTCTACCGGCAGCAGCTTTTGCCTGGGAAATGTTTTCTTCCAGGTTCTTAGGACCGTGGGCTAAACCGGCCATAAACACACCGTCGGTGCCGAAGTCCACGGGACGAAGCTTGAGGTGTGCTTCCAGGAAGAAACCTTCCTGATTAAGGGGTACTTTATATAATTTACTGAGTTTGCTGTTGTTTTCTTGTGGAGCCACAATTGCAGCTGCAAGACCTAGTACGTCTGCCTCGATAACTACGGGTACTCCCAAAACGTGGTCGGTGGTGGTAACTTTAATTGTGTTATCACCGGGCTCAACTACGGGCTTGTTGTCTTCGGAATACCGCATAAATATTACACCCTTGTTCCGGGCTTCACGATACATTTCTTCGAAGAAGCTGTAAGTTCTAATGTCCCGGTAAAGGATATATACGTTGGCATTGGGGTTCTTTTCCTTAACCTTCAAAGCCAGTTTGATGGATTTGGTGCAACAAATTCGACTACAGTAAGGACGCTCGCTGTCACGGGAGCCTACACACTGGATAAATACAAAATTATTGGCTTCGGCAACTTTAGCATCGCCGTCGTCAAAGGCACCTTCCAGCTCCAGCAGGGTCATTACCCTGTCGTTCTGACCGTAGAGATACTCATTGGGCTTATATTCGTCCGCACCGGTGGCGATTACGGTAACACCGTGCTGAATTTCCTGCCCGGTACTTAATGTGGTTGTAAAGTTGCCCACAAAGCCTGTTGCATTTTCAATGGAGGCACCTGTATATACGGTAATTGATGGATTATCATTTACTTGCTTAACTAAATCGCCGACAAAGGCCTGTACATCCTCGCCCCTCATACCATAGCGGATTCGGTTAGCAGTACCGCCAAGTTTATCCTCTTTTTCTACCAGGCTTACTTTATATCCCTGTTCCGCCAGGTTCAGAGCATTTGTCATACCGGAAACGCCCCCGCCGATAACCAGGACATCATGATTCATTTCCAGTTGGGAACCGTGGATGGGCTCCAGCAGAGCGGCTTTGCTTACTGCCATCTTCACAAGGTCTTTAGCCTTTTCAGTTGCTTTTTCCGGCTCATTCATATGAACCCAGGAGCACTGGTCCCTGATGTTGGCCATTTCGAAAAGGTTCGGGTTTAATCCTGCTTCCCTTAAAGTCTCCTGGAACATGGGTTCGTGGGTCCTGGGGCTGCAGGAAGCTACTACAACTCGGTTAAGGTTGTATTTTTCAATGGCTTCAACGATTTGGGCCGAAGTATCTTGTGAGCATGCGTACAATTTTTCATCAGCATATGCCACACCCGGGAGTGTCTTGGCATATTCCACAACACTGGGAACATTAACTACGCTGCCGATATTTATACCGCAGTGGCAAACAAATACGCCGGTGCGGATAACATCGCCCGCAACATCCTTCTCTGGTGGGAATTGCTTTTCTTTTGTCCTGGTTCCCCGGGCATCTGCAAGAATGGCACTGGAATTGGCTGCAGCCGCACTGGCTTGCATAACGGTTTCGGGAATATCCCTGGGGCCGCTGAAGGCTCCGGCCACGTAAACACCGGGCCTGCTGGTGCCTACTCCGGTAAGGCTCTCCGGCTCGCAGAAATTAAAGTTGTTTAATTCGAGCCCTAGTTTTCCTGCCAAATCAGTAAGTTCCTTCGGTGGCTCAAGGCCTACGGAAAGAACAACCATGTCAAATTCTTCAGTGTTTACGGTACCGTCTTCAGCAGCATACCGAACAATAAGATTCCCGCTGTCGTCCTGTTTTTCTTGCACGTCAAAAATACGGGACCTTACAAAATTGACACCCTGTTCATTTTTAGCTTTCTCATAATACTTCTCAAAATCTTTACCGTAAGTACGCATGTCCATGTAGAAGATGGATGTTTCCAAGGGATAATGGCAATGCTCCTTGGCAATCACAGCTTCTTTGATGGCATACATACAACATACTGATGAACAGTAACCGTGGTCTTCCCGGCAGTTACGGGAACCTACACACTGAATCCAAGCAATCTTCTTGGGTTCCTTGCCGTCGGAAGGCCGCTGGAGATGTCCTCCAAAGGGACCCGAGGCACTGAGAATACGTTCGAATTCGAGACTGGTAAGTACATTGGGCGTTTTGCCGTAACCGTAGTAATCCAGCTTGCTGGCGTCAAATTTTTCAAAGCCCGGGCTCAAAATGACGGAACCAATTTCCACCTCTAAGGTTTCATCCTGCATTTCGTGGTTGATTGCGTCAGCCTGGCAGACTTCCAAACATTTACCACAGGCCTTGGGTTTTTTAATCTTTAAACACCTGGATTTGTCAATGGCATAGGCATTGGGGTATGCTTGGGCATAAAGCTTGTAAATGGCTTTGCGCTTGCCCAGTCCCTGGTTGAATTCATCGTCTACCTTAACGGGACATTCTTCGGCACAAGAGCCACACCCGGTACACTTCTCCGGATCAACGAACCGGGCGTTCTTTTTGATGGTAGCCTTAAAATTACCGGGTTCACCGGAAAGGTCCACCAGTTCGGCGCAGTTGATGGTCTCAATATTCAAGTGACGACCACATTCCACCAACTTGGGTGACAAAATACACATGGAACAATCGTTGGTTGGGAATGTTTTGTCCAGCATAGGCATGGTCCCGCCGATGGCCGGTGTCTTATCCACCAGGTACACATAGTAACCTGAGTCGGCCAGGTCGAGGGATGCCTGAATACCGGCAATGCCGGCACCAACTACCAGAACAGCACCGATTTTGTCAGGTTTTGTGGTACTCATTTAAGCATCACATCCGTCCTCCTAGATTTGGCGTTTATGGGGGATAACAAAGTAAAACCCCCGGCCAAAAAGGGTAACCGCTAGCTAACTGGTTAACGATACTTGATGCGACTCCCGACTTGAAACTGTTAAAGATGATGTGAAAGGTAGTGCATATAATAATTAGAAAAAGAATAAACTTTCGGTTATTTTAACCGATGAGCTGCCCTGTAATGATGAAAAACGTTTACCAGTCAAGGTTAACCTTATTTATGGCGCTTTATAAACTTGAGAAATAATACTGTCGGGTACCGCATCGCTTAAAATTGAGCCGGGATGCCCACATCTTGTCCCTAGTATAATATTTCTCTGTAAGACTGTCAATTCCTCTGAACACCCGTGAAAATCGTAAAAAACGGTTGGTATTATGTATTGAAAAAGTTTACAAGGATATGTAAAAAAAGGGCAGGAAACCTGTAAGAGGTTTTCTGCCCTTTTCTAAAAAATTTATTTTTGCAGGAATGTCTTTACGAAGGAATCGCAATAAATATCCTTGTTTAGTAATACCCGGGCTGCTGCCACCTCTTCCACCATTAGCGGATCATAAACGTCGGCAATGGCTGAATCAAGGCCACAGGCCATGCTCATAATTAAGAATGTCCTGTTGATCAGGTGACGATTTGCGCATCCCTGGGAAGAGTTACTCAAGCCCATGGTTGTCTTGGGGGCGGGATCGGCCAAACTTTTCACCTGGCGCAGGGTTTCCAATACTTCTACGCCGTGTTCCTGTCCTACGTTACAAGGTAGCATCAGCGGGTCCAAGAAGAGGTCATCGGTAGGAACTCCGTGCATATCACAATTTACAACAATCTCCATTGCCAGTGCAATACGGTCGGCGGCACTTTTGGGGACACCCTTTTCGTTCATGGTGAGACCGATTATTGCTGCGTTGTACTTGGCTGCCAGCGGGATGTAGATGTCCATCTTAAACTGGTCCGCCGTAGTAGAGTTAATCATGGCTTTCCCTTTGTGAACCGCTATGCCGGCCTCAATTGCTTCCGGGTTGGTGGAGTCAATGCAGCATGGGAGTGGGCACTCCTCTTGAGTGGTCTTTACCAGCCACTCCATTACTGCAGGTTGATCCTTGGGATCCACGGTGGGGCCGGTGTTTACATCAAGGTACCGTGCCCCCGCCTCGTACTGCTTCTGGGCATGCAATTTTATGGGTTCGGGGTCCTTATTAAGGATTGCTTCCCGGATGTCCTTGAACATGCCGTTAATCCGCTCACCGATAAGGATCATATTGTAACCTCCTCTTAATTTCTAGTATTCGTTGCTCTGCATGAGCTTGTCAAAATGAACTTTCAATTGCTTGACCGATTCGGGGTGCCTCAGGATAAATAGTGCTCCGCCAGCTTGAGCCATGGCGGTGGAAGTAATAACTTCCCACAGGATGGCGCGCTTCTTCTGCTCACCCCACTCGGGCATATCCGCTTCCTTGGCTTCTTTTGCTTTCCAAGCCTCCTGGCCCACATTACAGAAGATGGGCATGGACAGCATTTTATCGCCCATGAGAGCACCGGAACGGGAGCGCTCCATAATGGAGTAACAGTACTCAATACCGTATCCTAAGGCACCCACCAGGGGATCGATAACTATCTTGTTTGTGGGTAAATTCATTTCTGTTATTAAAATGTTAAGCTGTTTTGCCAGGTTAATGTCCAGAGGACTGGCGGCAATGATGTTATGCCCGTGTACCAGGCAGGTTGCGGTAATGGTCTTATAATTGTTCTCTGTAGCGGGGCCGATCAAACAGTTTTTACCAGAAAGAGCCTCACCCACCACGGGAAGAACTTCGGCGTCTTTTTCCTCAGATCCGCATCCGAGAATAACCAGGGGTACATTAACGGCCTCCGCTACTTTTTTAGCGGTTTCGGCACATTCTTGGGGGCTGGCATCTTTATAATCCGGGTTAGCACTCTGCAAGCGCAGAGCCACCAAGTCCGCTCCGTATTCAATGTTTTTCTTGGCCCAGGCAACCGGATCAGACATTACGTCGGCAAAGGGTTCTTTTACCGGGTCGGGCCAGTCAGTGGGCTCTACGTCCCATACTTCAAGGGCCATAACAGGCCGGTGAGGGATTTCCCCTTCAAAGTGTAAAAAGGGCAGTGTGCTTTCTCCGCCAACTTTTACTGTATTATCAGTACCAAGGACCACTTCATTAACTTTACTGGTCCATTTCTCTTTTACTATATTAACAGCCATTTGTTCCGCTCCTTTCGCTCAGGTGTAAATCTTCTTGTCAGAAAGAAATTAAGCTAAATAATTTCCGACTTCTGCAAGATCTGTGAAACGGCCTTAACTACGGCTGAGTCATCCGGCAAGTCAAACAACGGTTTGCTGTGCAGGTCATATTCGTAAACCTGACTGTCCATTGGAATGGTGCCTGCCAGCTCTAACCCGGTGCGTTCAATTTCCGGCATTAATGAATCCAAGGTATCCTTTTCAACCTTGGTTACTATCAAGTAAAGCTTTTTTATATCCAGCTGCAGATTATCCACCAGTTGTTTTACGCGCCCGGCGGACCGAATACCCCGGGCACTGGCGTCACTGGTAACGAAGAGACAGTCTACATTTTGAGTAGTACGGCGGCTCAAGTGTTCTAGTCCGGCTTCGTTGTCCATTACCAGGTATGGATAATTTTGGGCCAGCTCTGCCATGTAACCGCGCAGCAAATTATTTGCGTAACAGTAACACCCTGCGCCCTCAGGTCCCCCCATAACCAGAAGATCTACATTATCACCTTCTGATAATGACTGGTGGATGCGATATTGCATGTACTGATCCTTTGTCATACCGGCCGGTATCGAATCCGTTGCATTATATAAACTTGCCAGGAGTTCCGAAATGGAATCCTCAATATCTAGCCCCAATGCCTCGTTTAAATTGGCATTGGCATCCGCATCCACTGCAAGAACAGGTTTTTTACCATGTTTAATCAGCTGCCTTATGATCAGCGAAGCAAGGGTTGTTTTCCCTGTACCTCCTTTTCCGGCTATTGCAATATGAAATGCCATGTCTTCACTTCCTTCCGTATGTTACATTGAATTCAGTAATTGTGGACAGGGCTCGATTAATTCAGGCTGTCACCTGTGGTTTACAATGGTTAGTTTAGGCGTTCCAACGTTGCTTTATAAAGCTGGGGATTCCTGCGGATTCACGCGGTCCCACCAACACCTTCCAACCGCTGAGCTCCTCCAACTTACCGCTCAGAACTGCAACGCCACCGGGGATTATAACGGTGTTGTGGTTTACCTTATCCGCCATTCCGGTTTCTTTAAGCATATCTGTGATCTTTTCAGGTGTAAACTTGCCTGCTGCCCATCCTGTAAGAACAGAGATACCGTCAGTGTCAACGGGCAGAATATATCCGGAAATACGTGCGGCCTCAACATCGCCCTCTACGCAGAAGTAGCTGAGGGAGAAGTTGGTGGTAACGAATACAGGTGAGTTCTCGTCCGGAGTGCCAACTTCATGGACTTTGGACTCAACGGCAATGGGCTTTTGCGGGTCGGTGTAAATGTTCAGACGCAATGTCACCAATGGTAGGATTTCCGCCGGGTCAGCCGAAGGATAAACAACTATACCGGCGTATTTGCTGATATATACACTGGCATCCGCCACAGCCTGGATGGGATCATCATTTTCAACAACCGTTAAAGTCGGGTAGCCGAAAGGACGGAACTTGCGTAGTGCCTGGCGGCGTATTTGGGTTTGATCGGCCAGTACCTGGTTAACCTCCCGGCTGCCGGAATCGATAACCAGTTGTTTGTAACCAAGACCTTGAATTTTTTCCACCAGCTCAGCCAAGCTGTTAAGGTCGTTACCCTTCACGCCGAGCACCGCTTCATTTTTCTTGGCCAGTTCTGTCATGGCCTCGTAGTTATCAGCAGTGGCACCGTAAAGCAAAGGCTTTCCGGAGGCACAGACTTCCAGTGCCTTTTCCGCTGCTGCCGGGTCTTCAGTGATTAACATAAGTGGGAATTGCGAGAGGTCCTGTGCAGCCTTTACCGCTTCAGCGAATTTACCAGCATCGCCGGAATCGTTCTTAACAGCAACAAGGTTGACGGTGTGAGTTTGACCGACGCGGTCAAAAACTAATTTGTTAATGTCATTAACTTTAGCACTCACATCTTCGTTGTCAGATACGGAGATAGCAATGCCGGTCATGTTTTCAAAGCGCTTCTCATGCCGGAACAGTACTGTTTCTCCTCCGATGGTAAGCTCATTGTCCCCCGTGCCTATTTTTACAGTGGCGATGGGCGGAGCCGATGCGGAATCCAAGGCTTCTTTTGCTTCGTCGGATACATGGGGGCAGTTCTCCAAGCTTGCTTTACCGCTGGCCAGTGCCATGGCGAAAGCCAAGCAGGTGGGATGCCCGCAATCCTTACAGTTTGTCTTTGGTAATTGCTTAAAAATTTCTAAACCTGTCAAACCCATACTCCCTACTCCTTTCTTCAATCAATTAATTGCAGCAAAGAAAGAATATCCTACCGGAACCCGAGACGGGTTCCGGTACAGACAATTTTATGGTCTTTAGTTATCTACATCAAGGGATCCATGGTCAATGCCGGGTGTCCCTTTTCCTCCAGGAAGGGTAGTATCTCTTCGCCGCTGGTGCCCACAGACTCATCGGCAATCTTATCCACGAAGTCCTTGCCCAGCCCGGCGTTTTCAGCAGCCTCCTCCAAGAGACCCCGCAGCTCATCCTTAAGAGCCTTGGGCATCCAGACAAGGCGTGCCAGCCCGCCGTCGGCAGGCACGAACTTCGGTGAGCCCAGATAGGATTTACCGATACCCATGAAGCCGGGCGTCTGGGCACCGCCGCCGATGGTCCCGGCAAGGGTGCTAAAGCTCATACCTGACGGGGTCATGCCCCCGT
>Ga0182240_100179_pt1 | contig 26840 bp, 15 predicted proteins | sample hydfrates4_PW_90_FD_145594 | JGI IMG/M metagenome (GOLD analysis project Ga0182240, IMG submission 145594) | Subsurface microbial communities from deep shales in Texas, USA - hydraulic fracturing test 4_PW_90 | ecosystem: Environmental > Aquatic > Deep subsurface > Shale gas/oil reservoir >...
TTCTAATCCTCCTAATTCTAAAATTGAAATTGATATTAAAATTAAAGATTTTAAAAATGATAAAACTTCTCGACTTCATTTAAGTGATATGAGAGCAATTGATATCCAGCGAATTAATGAACAAAAAGCTATATATGACATCAAAGAAAAACCAGCAGATCTTAACCAAAAAATAAGTGAATTTTTGTTTGAAACTGCTTGACAATTGACTGATAAAATAGTATTATTAATATAGAAAATAAAATTATAAAGAGCTCTTAAATGGGCAAAATTAAAATTATGAAGACACCTGATATTTTATCAGGTGTTTTTATTTTTTATAATTACAATTTATTCTTCATCAGGCTTTTCAAATTCTTTTAAAGTCATTCCATTTTTTAATTTCCATTCTCTTAAACCATTAGCATTTCTCCCCATAACAATTGCAGCTGCTAATGTTATTATAAAAAAATCTATTTGAAATATCTGCTATTTGAGGTGCCATTCTGTATTGAATATCTAGTAATGAAACTTTTCCCTTTTTTAATGCTTTATCTACCCTATTCAGTGAACTAATTTTAATTGAAATATTATCTTTTCCTTTTTCTAATTTTTCAGAATTTAATGTAGAAAAAACTTACGTACTTTTCCGTAATTATTGACACTTCATTATTTAAATAATTAAAAATAGCATCTTTTTGAGATTGATTTGGAACCTTATCTGAGATTGTATAGTTAGGTTCAATGTTTGAATTATTATTCTTAAAGTTAAAACCAAACAATTTATCACTAGTTTTAAATCTATTTTGTTTGATTTTATTCTCTTCAAATTTGTCTTTTAATCTCTCTAATAAAAACCATAAATTAGTATTAATAATAGCTTTGGGAATAGAAACTCCTAATTTTTCTTCAATTACAATATCAACTTCTAACCCTTTAGCTGAAATTATTTGTCCCTTATAATTTCTATTATTAATTATTATTTCAACAGGGGTATCATCCATATGTGAATGTCAAATAAGATTTTACACTTTTCGTTAAATAAGATTTTACACCTAAGCTTTTCCATTGAATATAGGAACAATATTACCATAAGTTCCCTTTTTTAAGCTCTTTATTTCAGAATCTAGTGCTTTTATAAATTCATCAATATATTTTTTTGACACATATCCCCCCTTGATACTTTCTATTATTAACCTCAGTATTCTCTTTTCTCAATATATTTATAGATCTCATAAAGTCTATCTAATGTCTTTAAAATATGTTTATATTCTTTTTCAGTTAAGAATTCATCAGCTTCTTTTTTGAAAATAGTTCCCATAAATATAAACATACCTTGATCAATAAGATGATCTTCAATTTTTTCAATTGGATAATTAGAACTCCTATTATAATCTTCATCATGATGAAACATCATTAAATCATCAAACTTATCAAGATTTTTTTCAATATAATTATTATAAATTTTTATTCTAGGTTTAAAAATTGAAACTGGATCAGTAACAGATCTACTTGGCTCTATAGAAAAAGCAAAACCAGCTCTAAATTCATTTCTAAATTTTTCATAACCTACATTGACTTGAAATTCTTTTCTACCAGCAGAATGAAAAATATACGAGTTATCAGGATCATCATCCATAATAGTTCTTTTTGAAAATAATTTATATGTATTTGGATGTTGAATATCTTTATATTCTTTTCTAAAATATTGAAGATTTCCAACTTTATAATCCTTGCTTTTATCATTAATGACATTTGCAACATTAGCAATATCCATTATTATACACCTCTTAATCAAATAATTTAAAATCCAAATTTTTATTTTCAATATCATCTAAAATCCTTTCAATATTCAATCCCTGAGCTATTATTTCAACTTTGATATCTCTAGCTAAATTATTAAGTGAAAATGTTTTAGATTCAATTTTAGAACCTGGATAAAATAAGTAAACTTGATTAATCTTTCCTTTGTTGGCTAATGCATAAGCTGTTAACTGATATAAATCAGAAACTGACACTTTTTTCTGCTCATAATTTTTATATTTGGCATCAGCTATTCTTACTAACTTTCCCTCTTCAAAAAACTGATAATCAGGAATTAAATTATATGATAATTTATCAGATCTAAATTTATTTTTTAAACTCTTTTGAGCTTCAACCTTAACGCCTGGAGATAATTTACTCTTAAAATATTTTTTTAAAAATCTTTCAAATAAAAGATTCATATCCAATAAAAAACCTGGAAAGTCATTATCTTGCTCCCCTAATAAATTAAAATCCTCTTTTCTTAAAAGCAACTCAACTAATCTAAAAAGATTCTTATAATTATTATTTAAACGATCACTATTATTTAAACCTTTAGTTAATAATTGATAAGATAATGGCCTTAAACTGACTTCAATTTTAATTTTAGAAAATAGAATATTTAACTTTTTCTTTAACTTTCTATTATTTGTATTTGCTAATAATAATCTTAAAGCAGCCAAAATGATTTGATTTTCCTCTATATCAACAGTTAATTCCTGATATCTACAAGGTAGTGTTACAGAAGAGGAAGAATTCTTAGCTAGTTTATTAAAATTTATTTTACCTCTACAGGAGGCTATATCTTCTTCTTTTTCCTGATATCTTTTTCTTAAACCTTGATAAAATATATTTTCTGTTTCTTTTAGAAAAATTAAAGAAATAATATCTGAAATATTTGCTTTATCAGTTGCTAATTCATTAAGCTCATTTAATATTTCAATGCTTTCTAAATCATAAGCAAAGGCAATCATTTTAGCTAGATTAAAATTTGTTATTTTAGGAGAAATTATGATTTGAAAGTTATTTAATTTAACTACTCCTACATAAGAATTACTTTCTATCTCTATACCATTACTCAACTGTCTAATTTTTAATTTGTTTTCTATTTCATTAATTAATTTAAAATCAGAGTTAACAAGCTGTCTGAGATTATATTTTTCCCTCAATTCTTCTGCACTTAATTTGGACCACTCCGATATATATACTGTTTTTAGATCATTCATTTGTTTTTTCCTCAGCTAATATGCTTTTTAAACTATCTAAGATGAGTTCTTTACCTGCTGAAGAAAATATTTCTTCATTAAATCTACCCTGTTCTAAATTAAATAATTTAGGACCCAATATTTCTTCTAAAGTACTAAAGTCATCAAAACAGTATTCCTGCAGCAGTGGAAGTATTTCATCTTTTATCCTACTAATTAACTGCTCTTCTGTTTTAATTGCTTTTTCATTTTTCATTAAATATGAATGTCCAATCTGTAAATTTTTGTCTATTTTTTCTATTATCCTATTATTTAAATGATTTAAAAGTTCTGATAAATTAATTCCTGCTATAGTTTGATTTTCTAATAATTCAGGCTTAGGTAGTAATTCTCTAAAACCAAATCTTCTTCTAAGTGCAATATCTAATAAGGCAATACTTTTATCTGCTGTATTCATTGTTGCTATGATGTTAACATTCTCTGGAACAGTAAAGTTTTCTTGAGAAGCTGGCAAAGTAAGTGAAATATAATCTTCTTCATTGTTTTTGCTCCATCTTTTATCTGCTTCTAAAAGAGTAATTAACTCCCCAAAAATTCTAGGAATATCTCCTCTATTAATTTCATCAATAATCAAAACATAAGTTTGTTCTGGATTTTCTCTAGCATCATTACAGATTTTTTTAAAGATACCATCCTGTAGTTCAAAAATAGCTTTTCCTGTTTTTGATAAGGCCGGTCTATACCCTTCCATGAATTCTTCGTAACCATAAGCTGGATGAAAAGTACAGAAACGAAGATATTTTTGAGAATTACCATTATTTTTAGCTGCTCCAAGTTGTAATTTATCTTTTTCTAAAGCAGTTAATTGCGAATAATCCTTTTCAAAATTATCCTGAGAAATTATGGCTCTAGCTAATTTTTTAGCATAATATGTTTTTCCTGTTCCAGGAGGTCCATATAATATTATCTGCTTTTTATTTCTTAAAGTTTTAACAAGTTCATCTAAAAATGGATCTTCTTCCACTTGCTCATCTGTAGTATACTCCTCATCATTCTCCTCTTTTACCTTATTTTTTCCTCTCCATCGCTCTTGGAATTGCGGTGCATAAAAATTTAATTTTTCATCTACTAATTCTTTTTCTTCTAGATAATTTCTAATAGCTAATAGCTTTTGGTCCAAATTAGCTTCGGAATCAATTTGATCTTTAATTTTATCTTCATAATATTTAACAGCCTTCTTTTTATCACTTAGACTGATCATTCTTTCATATTTTTCTGGATAGCCTAAATGTAAAATGGCGTTTAACATACCGTAAGATCTATCATTAGGATTAATATCATCAATTATCTTATATAACTCTTCTCTTACTGCTAAATGATCATCTAAAAATTCTGTTCTGTCTTCTTTTTCCTTGACTTTAATTGCAAAAAGAAAAATTACCCAGAGCTGTTTATATTTCTGATGATATTGAATAGCTGTTCTTGTAAAACCCTGGTTTAAAACATCCCACATATCCTCTTTAAAATCAGGTAATTCTAAATTCCTCTGCTCACATACCTTATTTATATATTCATATTTCTTTTCTGGTTTCATATAAGTTGAAGGCAACGTATAGACAAAAAATGCATCTGCCAAAATACGCCAGCAGTCATCATTCAAATCAGAAAATTGGTTAAAAAGTTTATCCCAAAATTCACCACCCATAATTGGATTATCTATAAAATTAACCTTTATTTTCTTCAAGTTTTCTAAAGTCCAGACATTTTTTTCAGGCCAGATTAAACTTTGATCATTTAAAAGACATCTATCCATAAAATCTGAAAAAACTTCGTAACTTTGAGGACAGTTAGAATAACGGGCCATAATTTATACTCCTTTCAAAAATTATTTAAAATCCTTCTGGTACTAAACCAAGCTTATTGATAGATTCATTTACCCTGGCTAATCTTTCATGATTATCTAAAACCTCAGTATAATTCCAGAACTTTAATTTGTTTTCTAAAGTTGATATATCAGCAACATTCTTTTTGATTTTTTCTAATTGTTTAGGATCAGAAACTGCTATAACTCCTTGAACTGCAGGATTATTTAAGGATTTAAGTAAATTCATTGATAAACTATCAATAGAACCTTTAGTCTGGACTTCAAAAACATATATAATACGGCCCATATTACCAACAGTAGATTCCCAAACTGTATCTACAACAGAACTAGGAGCCACCCTGGTTTCAGTATAAGTTTTAAATCCTAACCATTCACCAATTTCAGCTAATTTTTCTTTGATCTCATCATGAACAAAGCCTCGCTTGTCCTCCTCTGTTATTTTAGCTAATTCTTCATCATCTTCTGGAGTATCTGTTTCAACAGCAGTTTTTATCTGCAATTCGTCCCAAATGAAATAATTGACAGTTAATAAATTAACATCTTTAAGTTCACTTCCTCTTTCTAAAAATTCAGCAATTTTTTGTTCTATTTGACAAATTTCTTTATATTTTTTACCATCAAGTTGATAATTGTATTTTGGAAGATCATCTAGCCCTAAGTAGTTTAAACCTGTCAAAGTTTTGCTGTTCCAAATTATATATTTATCAGGATGAAAATGACATAAAAGTTCACTCATAATAGCTGGACCAAAACCTTTCATATCTTTTCTGAATTTATCCCATCGTTTTTCTATATCTCTTTCACTCCACAAAAACTCTGCCATTCTTGATTTCAATTTATCAATTCCATTACCATCAATTATTTTATCTACAGCATATTTTTTATTACCCCAGATTACCATGGCCCAGAGTTTAGAGAAAAATTCGTATAGATCTTCTCTTGTCATTTCTAATATTTTATCTTTAGTCCAGGAACGATAATATTTTATCCGCTGTTTTTGTTCTAAAAGATCTTCACTAACTATTTCTGGTGAACTGTTAAATTTTTCGTTATATTTTTTTATATGTTCTTTTAATAGGTTTTCATTCATGATTTTTTTCCTTTTATTTGACATTAATAAATTAAAAATCTAATATCTTTTAATCTATTTTTTAAATTATTTTTCTTAATTTTTCTAAAGAATATCTATTATTTTTATTAATATCAATTTCTGAGTAATAAATCCTATTATTTATTAGTTCATTTGCTAAGTCTTTATATAAAATTACTGAAACATTATTATGTTTAGCACTAGAGACAGTTTGCTTAGTCATTTTTTCGGAAGTTGATATTACAACCAACTTATCAATCTCTTTATCTAAACTATTTGCATAAATGTTTTTTGCACCTATTAATTCATTAATTGCTGTTCGTGGCATATTACTATTTTTATCTGTCATTTTACATTGAATTAACGTAATTTTATTATCCTTAAGACATACCACATCAACTCCATTATCACCTGATTGAACTGTGGTAAATGTTTTATAACTTTTCTGTTCATATAATTTACTAATCAATATTTCAAATTCTGAAGGATTTAAAAAATCAAATATATTATTTATAGTTAAATAATCATTATTTGAATCCTCGTCATTATCAAATTGACTAAGATCAATTTTTGTTTCACCTGCAGCGAAAAAGAAATTCATTAATAGATTTTTCTTATCTACCAATAATTTATTTAATTTCTCTTCAGGACTAGCTTTTCTTATATCTGCATCCAAAAATTGATTTACATATTCTTTTTCGTTTTTAAAATGACTTTCATAATCTTCATCTAAACTTAAAATTGGATAATATACATGAACATCTTTATGCTGGCCTATTCTATATATTCTATCAGTAGCTTGATCTTCCTTAGCAGGGTTCCACATTCTGGTATAGTGAATTACATGGTTAGCCTCAACAAGATTTATTCCTACTCCAGCTACTTCTGGAGATAAAACTATAATATTAAACCCTTCACTATTTCTAAACTCATTAAAGATTTTTGTCCTTTTATTTTGAGCTGTTTCACCGTTTATTACTTTTGGCATAAAACCATACCATTTAGATATAGTCTTAACTAAAATTTTTTGCATCTTCTTGAAGATCGTGAATATTAAGACCTTTTCTTCTTTTTCTTTAATAGGATTAATTAGTTTTCGTAAATGTCTTAATTTCGTAGAGCTTTTTAAATAATTATTCACATCTGATTTTTCGAAAAGACTTTTACTAATTAGTGCTGGATGACTGCATAAAGAAATCTTTTTTTGAATTAATGGTAAGTGATTATGTCCCATCTTTTTTAATTCATTTAATCTATTAATCTTATCTTTTTCATTTTCATTTGCCTGAAAACCATAAATATGAATTAATTTATTTGGTAAATCTTCTATATGATCTTTTTTATTTCTTCTTAGAAAGTTTTTTTCAACTTTCTCAACTAAAACATCATTTATTTGTTTTCTTTGCTCATTAGAAATATCTTCATCAGCTAAATTATTTACATATGTTTTTTTAAAGTCATCTCTAGCTCCTAAAATCCCTGGAACAGCATAATCAGCGATATTCCATAAATCTAAAAGAGAATTTTCAATTGGTGTTGCACTACAAGCAATTTTAAATTTTGCATTCTGAGATTTAACTGCAACACTTACTTGAGTAGTCGAATTCTTAACTTTTTGAGCTTCATCACAAATCATAACATCCCATTTTATTTGGCCTAATAAAACATGATTTATTCTTAAAGAAGTGTAAGATGTAAAAACAATATCATGATTTTTTAAATTTTCTAATTCATTAGAATTAATTCTACCTTTTAATTTATATGTATCAAATAAATCATAAGGAAAAAACTTCTGTATTTCTCCTTTGTCTAAAGGGTTAGCATTATCCCAATTATTAATTAATGTTGTTGGAGCAACTATTAAAACAGAATTAAGTTCATTTCTCTCTTTTATCCAAGCTAAAAATGTTAATAGTTGTAAAGTTTTACCTAAGCCCATATCATCAGCTAACAACATTCCATTCATCTTTTTAGCTAGATATAAGTTTTGTAATTTTTTTAATCCCGTTTTCTGATGAGGAAATAATTTCCCCTTTAATTTGCCGGGAATTTCTAGTTTATCCAAAGTTAGTTGCTTAGATTCTTCTGTATATTCAACTTTACCTATGTTTTCATATGTTAATAAAGATTCTTTTTTACTTTGTTTTTCTTTTGCCTCATTTTCTTTATTTCCATTTCTTTCTAATTGCTCTCTTATATATTCTAAATTATATACTTTTATATACTTGCCATTGTATTCAATAAAACCATTTTGAATACCATTATCTGCAATATCTAGTATTTCCTTTAAAGTATCAACTGATTTGATGTCAGTAATGTCAATAATAGCATTATTAATTTTTTTAATTTCATCAACCAATTGGTCTTCATCTAAAGGCACTTTATATTTCTTATTCATATCGTCTGCAAATACTACCTCAATTAATTCATTATTACTTTCTTTTAACTGTCTTAATTTAGCCTCTAATTCTTCTTTGTCTTCTGGTTTTAAAATAATGCTGTTTGTGTTGGTATACAATTTTGGTAATTCAGGTTCTTTATCCAAATCAAACCAACTTAAATCGCGACTTTCATTAGCCCAATCATTTGCACGATAATTCAAATATCCAAAACCTTTGACTCTAGGGCCATATTTTGATAAATCTAACTTTTCATCTTCCCAAATTTCATTTTTTCCTTGATAAAATTTAAGTTCATCATCTCCAGTAAGAAATCTATTCCTTTTTATTTTTTCTGCAGATTCTTTATTTTTAAATATAACCTTTTTGGATTTACCATGTTCTTTTATATTATAAAAATTTCTTACATTATGGGAACTATCAAATTTATTTAATAACTCTTTGTTAAATTCTTCATCTTTTGCAGAAACAATTGGATAAATTTCAAGTCCATCATCTGACTTATTAAAATCTAAAGTTATTTCATCAATTATTATTGGCTTTTCTTCGTCTCTTAACCGCGAATGTAACAATACATTAGATTTTTCAGCATAATCTTTAATAGTCTTAAAGCACTCAAATTGTTTTACTAAATCACTATAACTAATTTCATCATTATTATATTGACCAATAATATTAACAAGTTCATACATTTTTTTAGGAATTATTTTTTTGGTTTGATTATCTTTTAAAATATTATTTTTATAAATTTTTATATTATAATTTGTTCTATTAGTTAAATCTTTGAAAGAAAAACTATATTTAACTATTTTATCTTGTCTAAAATTACCAATATTATCAATATTTATGTAGCCATTAAACAAATTGGGTAGTCCCAATAGTTGATAATCATTTATCAGCTCATTATCATCAGTATAATATAAATCATAAATATTTTCATAGCTTATTTTAAGATGCTTTTTATCATCAGAAAGTTCTAAATTAGTTAAACTTAAAAGCAAAACTATATCTTCATTTTTAGATTCCTCTATTTTTATCTTTTCATTTTTTGTATATAAAAATATTTTAATAAAATTATCATTTTTATAATCTGGCTTAAAATATAGATTTTTATCTTTATTGTTTAAAATATTATTTAATAATTCACTTATTCCCATTTTTTTCACCTCGGTTTATAACCAAATTTAATAAGTTTTTTTGCAAAATTTGATTCCCAACTATTAAAGTAATGTGTTAATGCAAGAATTTGTTTATAGCGTTCTTTGGTATAATAATTATCTCCGCCATGTTTTAGAACATCCTTAAGAACTGTTTTGCTGAGTTTTTTCCGAAAGTTCATTACTTTTTTTATATTAATTTCTTTAAGATTATACAAAATAAATTTACCACTTGCTCTATCTGAAAATTCCACAAATAAGTGTTCTTTTGTTTCTAAAAGAATAATTAAATCATATAGATATTCAATTCTATAAAAATGATGAGCATATTGTTTCCAAAATTTTAATCTTCTATTATCCCCAGAAATATCTTCGAAAAACTCTGTTATTTTATGGTTTGCAAGCCAATTCTTAAATACATCTCTAGCTTTTTCAATGATATCTCTCCATTTAGCACTGCTTTTACCGTAAGGATTACCCATTTTTTCAGAAATTAACTTAAACCACTTTGAAGAAGACTTAGAAAGATCATCAAAATAAATATCTTTATGAATTAATAAAAAATCTTCAAAAACCACTTTTTGTTTTTCCCATGACAGATAATTATTTAAGATAAAGAGCATTAATTCAGTTTTTTTATTTATCAAATTTATTTTTAAGTTTTTTCTAAAATATTTAAGAAAAAGGTCTTCTAAAAATTTATTTTTATCATTTATCAAAAGTTTACTTTTGAATTTTAACAAGTCATCTTTTGTAGAAATATTATTGATTTCTTTAAGCGTGTTATAAAATAATTCACCAACAGTATTATTATTAGATACTTTACTTTTCACATAGTTCATCTCGTCTTTCCAATTAATATTATTCTTTAATATTAACTTCAATAGTCTAAGAAGTTTATTATTATAAATGTCATAAAAGCTAGATAACAAAGCTTTAAAATGATATAAGTACCTTCCTTCTTTGTTAAAATAATTTTCTGAATTACTTATCAATCTATCCATGAGAAATTCACTTTCATCATTATCAAATATCTGTAAATTATAAAATAATATTTTATAGTCATTACGAGATAATCTATGCTTAGATTTTAACTTTTCTATTGCTCTATCTAATCTAGTATCACTTTGAGGAATCATGATCTTATCAATATTTCTATCTACTTTTTCTGCTATTCTCTTTACCTTTTTGGGCTGGAAATAGCTGAAATCTGGTAATTTATATGTAGTATTCATATAATCATCCCTTTATGGATTTGGAATTCCCTCTAAAGCTTTTTTAATTTTTTCTAATGTTCTTAGTTCAAATTTAAACTCAACTCGTCTGCTTTCATCGCTTAAAATTTCACCATTATCAGATTTTTTCACTTCTGTTTCACTTCTACCAATTGCTTCAATATATTTTTCTACCTCTTTCTTATAAGGAGTTTTTATTTGTTCAGAAAAAATATAATTTACTACCTCTAAAGCCCTTAATTGACTAAGTTCAAGATTATATAAATAATCTCCCTTAGCATCAGTATGTCCAACAACTAGAATTCTATAAAGATTATCTTTTATTTCTTTGTCTCCAATCATAACATCTAGATATCGGGGAATAAAATCTTCTAAAAAATTCTTACCTTTTTCTTTTAATTCATATTCATCAAAATCAAATAAAATATCACTTTTTACAACTATATCTCCTGTATCTTCATTAATTTCAATCTCTTCCCCAAATTCTTTTTCTAATTTATCAATAACTTTGTTAGTCTGATCTATTTCTTTTATTTGAACTTGTATTGCTTCTAATTCTTCTTGACTCACCTTAAATTGAAGTATATTGTATGCTAGTATTAAAATAAATATAATTAATAAAGCAGCCATTAAATCACTATATGATAACCAATAACTTACTTCTTCTTTATTTTTCTTTCGTGGATTAAAGTTATTCATATATTAATTTCTCCTCTGCTGATTATCCCATTCATATAAAAAATCATTCATTTCATCTATACTGTCGTTTAATCTTTCTATTAAATCATAAAACTTTTCTATTGTACTACCTAATTGATTATCATAATCTGATAGCAATTCATTAGTCCTTTTTCGAACAGCATTTGTATAATCATTAACCCCAGAATTTATCTCATTATTTAAATCATCAAAACTATCTTGATAAGAAGACCAAATTTCTTGTGTACTTTTTTCTACCTGACTAAATTGCTCAAATCGATCTATTATTTTTGAACTATTATTACTAAATTCATTCAGTTCACTTGTTATTTTATTATATTTATCATTAATATCATTTAAATTGGTTATAATTTCTTCCTGTAGTGTATTAACTGCTTTATCAAATTTATTAGTGGCGATCTCAAGTGAATCATTGATTTTATTATAATGGCTATCTACTTTTTCAATTGTATCAGTATAATTACTATTGATATTAGCAGAAAGTTCTTCAAATTTATTTAGATTATTATCAAGTTTTTTAAGGGTTGAACTAAATTGAGTATTAAAAGTGTTTAAATTTTTACTGGTACTATTTAAATCTTGATAAATTTCTTTTTGAGCATTAGATACTTTTAAATTTTCTTCAAAAGTTAAAGATATCATTTTGTTCATTTTACTTTGTTGCTCCATATAATCATTCATATCTTCTAACATTTTAGAAAAATCATTAAATGATGTCTGCTGTTTTTCTGAAAAGTTCGAAAACCCCTGCATTACATTCTCCAATTCATCACTAATCTCTAATATTGAAGAATTAGTTTCTTTAACATTTGAAGCAGATTTGTTTGTCTGGTTTATTATTTTTTCTTGATTTGAAATTAGATCTTCTATTTTATCTATTGAATTTCCCAAATTATTGAACAATTTTTCATTTCTTTGAGTAACTCCATTTAATGAAGTAGTTAAATTTTCAAGCTCATCTTTAGTAGCACTAGAAATAATTTCTCCAGTATTTTCTAAAATACTATTTATTACCTCTTGATTATTATTTTGAGATGCTTCAACAGAGTCAACTAATTTTTCTAAAAGTGGTTTGAAGTTTTTCTCCATTGAATTAGAAATTTTTTCATCTAATACTTCAGCTAGATTTGTTGCTAAACTTTCTAAAGAAGATGTTTGTCTTTCTAATTCAAAATGTAATTCTTTTACACCATCATCTTGAGTATTCTTAGGAAATAAGCTATTTATAATACCAGCTAAAGAATAAATTTTGTTTTCGATATTTCCTAATAGCCATCTTTTATAAAATGTTAATAAAATTGAATGACTAACACCATATAAACTTGTAACAAAAGAAAGTTTTACTCCATCAATTAGTATTCTAATACTTTCCTGAGTTGTCTCTGAAGTTTCTAAGTTTAAACCATTTAAACCTAGAACTAAACCTAAGAAAGTTCCAAAAATTCCAATTGCAATTAATGCTTGAGGAAAATAATTATACAATCTATAGTTATATTTGTTTTCTAATAAATTTTCATTGAAAAAATATTCAGATTCTATAGTTGCTAAATATTTATTTTTTTCTTCTCCTGCTGCACTTATTTTAATACGCCTAATTGTTTTTTCAAATTGTTTCCAAGCTGTTTTCAAATGTTTTATCTTATTAAAATATCCATCAATATCCATAAATTCTTCGTCTATGTTATTGTTCTGTTTTTCAAGTAAATAATTTTTGGTATTAACTATTTCTTTACTTAAAGATTTAAATTTCCAAAAAAGTGTTATTATAGAAATTACAGTAATCAAAATTATTATTGAATAAGCTAAGATAATAATTTTATTATTGAGTGAAATTAATCTGAATTCTTCAATTGATTTAAATTTAAAGCTTTTGATAAAAGGTGGAAATTTCATATAAATAAATGCATAATTTATTCCGATAAACAAAATTATTGAAAAAATGAAAATATGAGCATTAGTTTTTTTGAACCAGTTTCTCAAAATTATTCCTCCCTAATTAAAACAACACACTTTATTAAATATATAATGTTAAGGCTGAGTTATTTCCATTCGATTATTTTCTTTCAACTCTTTAATATTATAATATAGTTCAAATTTTCCTATCTAATTGATATCAATTCATTTTTACCCCACACCTAACGCCTTATAAACTGCATCAATAGGATCTTCATAAAAAGAAATCTGAAATTTAGCAAATAGTTCTGAAGGAACTGTAGAAATATCAGAAGCAGATGACATTGGCAGTAATACCTTTTTTGCTCCTGCATCAAAGGCTACCTGTAATACATTAGCTAATGAAGATACCTTTTTAATAGTACCCCCAATACTCATAGAGCCTAAGATAACCATTCTCTCCTGTACAGGCCTCTGCATAGCTCCAGAGCACATAGCAACAAAAGCAGCAAGGGTTAACTCTGGTGTTAAACCTACACCCTGTAAATCCTGTATATGAAGCAGATAGTTGTTTTTTGAGGTGCTGATACTATTACTGATACTTTTTGAGTTAGCCTTAAAATAATTAAAAGCCATATCAATGTTTTCTCTGGCCAATCTATTTGAACTCAAACCTGATTTTGTAAATTTACCTTTACCACTAACTACTTCAACTTCAATCTTATAAACACCAATAATACCAGATTCAGTATCACCTACAGTATAAGCATGACCTGGTTTACCCTGGCCTTCAGGAATTAACTTGTTTCCACCCTGCTCAGGTACTGAAACAAACTCTTCTTCATTACTTTCAGTATCAATATAGGAAAAATGTACATCATAAAATTCCATTCCACCTATTTTTTTAAGCTGTTCTTTAACTCTTCTTCTACCGACAAGGGCATATTGCAGAATTTCTTCTAAATTTTCTTTATTAAAATTACCATTGGGATATATCAGTTTTATTAAACCTGAAACTGTTTTTCTAACAGCTATGACATCTCTTTGGTTTAAATTATTTCCTAATTTAAAATGTTTATCAATAGAATCTGAATAGGAAAACTTCCTCATTTCTTTAAAAAATTCAGATAAATAATCACTGATAAATCCATATTGATCAGTAATATATTCTGGTCTCATTTTGGGAATTTCCCAGCCTGGCAGATAGTAGTGAATTCTATCAAAAAAAGCTGAATCATAAGATATTTCATCGGGAAATGGATCAAACAGATGAGAGGTTTTTAAAAGAACTTTTACATCCTGATTAATATTACCGATATAAACCATAGAAGCATTTGCACTTTTTTCTTCTCTACCTCTAGCAAAAGAACCAGAAGCCATAAAGTCTTTTAAAATCTGGATCCCGTCTTTATCTTTAAATCTAATACCTGCTACTTCATCAAAAGCAACAGTATCCCAAAGCCCTACTAAACCAATTTTTCTGGTATTCATATTATAAAAAAGATTTGCTACTGTACTCTGGCCACCAGAAACTAAAATTGTATTTGGAGATATTTCTTTATAAATATGAGATTTCCCTGTACCTCTTGGCCCTAATTCGACTAAATTATAATTATTCTCCACTAGAGGAACTAGTCTTTCTAATAGATGCCATTTAGCATCATTTTCAAATTGAGTTGGCTCTAAACCAACTGATCTAATTAAAGAATCCATCCACTCATCTTTAGTAAATTCATTTCTACCATCAAATATCTCACTTAAATCCATATTAGGCATCTGGATAGGAGTAAGAGTCTTTATACCAAAGGGATTCCTATCCTTAGCTTCTTCATCAAAAAAATACTCCATCTTTAAAATACACCAGATACCACCAGAGAGCAACTTATTATACTGTTTAACAAAATTAGTAGATATAGTAACCCCACTAATTCCCAGATTAGAAAATCTGGCCTGATATTCATCTTTTTTCTCATTTAATTTAACAGTTACTTTATCTATTACCGTATAAACAGCATTTTCTCTAATTTTTGATTTTATCTTTTCAGCTTCATCAGGCCTAACAAAGTTAGAGGATAAAATATCTTTTACCCTCTGAACTCCTTCTTCTATACTATCTTCATCATCTGTAGCTGCATACATGCCAAGTAGATATTCTAAAACATAAACTGGAACATTAGCTCCTTCTTTTATTTTTTGAGTAAGGTCTTTTCTTACTACTCGACCTGAAAATACTTTGTTTAATTTATCATTTAGAAAGTCTTCCATAAATTCACCTTCTTTAAAGATTGAAGTTTTTTAAAATCCAAAGTCATTAGTTATTGCTAAACTTATTTTATAAGCAATTTTTTCATATATCTTCTCTACTGACTCATCCTGGTCTTCAAGTATTAGATAATAGTCTTTATTTTCATCATACTGCTGATTTTTGAGAGTGAATTTCTCTTTATAATTTCTCTTTTTAGCATCCTCTTCTTTGCTGTCAGCAATAATAATGTTCTCATTTGATATTTTATTTCCTTCATCATCAACAAAGTAAGCTAATATCTTACGAGGAGTAATCTTTTCACTTATAGGATCAGTCTGAAAGAATTCTAATCTAAAGATGCTGTTGGTTATCTTTCTTGAAATATTAGTTAGTTTCAAATCCACTTTAGAAGCTTTATATTTACCCTTTCTATCATACTTAAATTTAATTATAGGTATTACTATCTCCTGTAGAGAAGCACCCCCATGGACATAATTCAGGTTGCCTCCACGGGTTGAGAATCTATTAGCACCTCTGGGAACTGAAACATATAAATCATTATCTTCAGCTAAGTAATTAAGACTAAAAGTTAAAGCTCCATCTACATCTTGCTTATCTTTATTTATTAAATAGCGTTTGCTTTCTTTATTAGAATCCTTTGCATTATGTTTTGTCTTATCACTTGCTTCTAACTTTCTTCTTCTATAAATAAAACCGTGATCAGCAGTAATAAAAATATTGCTGGCACTAACATTATTCTTTAAAGCATTAATTAATGTTTTTAAGTCTTCAAAAGTATCATTAACTGCTTCAAAGACCTTTTGTTCTGTTTGGTGGCTTTCTCCCATAGTATCTATTAAATCATGGTAAATATAAACCAGGTTTTTACCAAAAATGACTTCTCTCATTTCATCTCTTGTCATCTGCAGTAATTCTTTAGCACTTAAGACAACTGATTTTTCAACAAATGAATTTAAAACTTTTTCTCTATTTTTAGATGAATTAGTAGGCATGTCATCGACTAAAACTTGATCAAATTCTTGATCAATATTAATTTTATTATTTGGAAGTAGGCTTGCCATCCCTAAACTAGTTTCACTGGGAATGCTGCCTTGATAAGCCATTAATTCTGTTGGTGATTTAAATTCTTTTTGCAGCTGCTCATTTAATTCTTGAGCTGCTTCATATCTAAACCCATCTGAAATAATAACAAAAGTTCTTTCATTATCATCCATTTTCTCTCTAATATTATTGTAATAAAATTTCTGCTGCTGTTTTATAGAGCCGATCTTCCAGTCTTCTTTATCATCTAAACTGTTAGAAAACTTAATTGATAATTCCTGAATAAACCAGTTAGAATAAAGATTTTCTATTCTTTCTTTTAATTCAGCTAGAACACCTTTATTTTTCACCTGATCATAAGCTAAATAAAAATGACGGTAGGCTTTATCAAATTGATAATATTCTTCTTTATATTTCTCAAAAAATTGTTCAGCTTTTAGTTGTGGAATATCTCCCACTTCTTTTTTTAGTCTCAATAGCTCAATTGCCGAATCAATTGCCTGATAAGTATTATTAAAATATTGATACCAGTGTTTTGTTTTACGAATTGAAATGACTTTTTTAAAGTTATTAAACTCTTCTGAACCAGATACTAAGTTATCAACTATTTTTTGAATAATCATTTCATCAAAGGCTCTAAAACTTTCACACTGCAGATAATCATTAATATCCCATTTCTTTAAATAATCCTTTAGACTTAATTCTTCCTGCAGCATATCTGCCTTTTGATCAAATTCTTTATAATCTTTAGCATGGTTCATCCAGTTGCTCAAAAAGACCACACAGTTAGCCTCTTCTGTAGATAATTCATTCTGCCAGTTTTCTGGTAAATCTCTTTTTAGATTATGTCTTATATTAGTGATTAAAAACATCAACATTAAATGTTTTAATGATTTTTCTTCTTTGACAAAACCATATTTTTTGGAAATAAGATCCCAGATACTTTGACTATGACTGAACTTATTTATTTTCTCCCAGATATTATTATCTTCATTTAAAACATCTTTTAAAAGCTCTTTTACTGCTCTTTCTAAATTTGGTGCTTTTAGCTTAGCCAAAGCTGAAAAGATTGAAATATCTAATTTTTCTTGATTAAAATCTTTTATATCATAATCTTTAAGTCTGTTATATCTTTGTTTATTATTAAAAAACTTCTCATGCTTTTCAAATGCTGGCCGCATATACTCTTCTTCTACTCCAAAATCTCTCATTATCAAAGTAGTTTTATCTGCAGTAAATTCCTGTGAGTATCTATAAATATCTAAAAGCCAGTTTCCTTTTTTTTCTAGTTTAGCTTGGCTGGAATAAATTAAATAATTTGATTCAGTATCTTTAACTTCCAGCTGATATTTAGTTCTAAAGTTATTATTATCTTTTAACTTCCAGATCTTTGCATTATCTATTTCTAAATTATCTATTTCTTCAACGAAGGCAGCATTAGCGTCATACCAAAAAATGATATGACGCTTCTTTTCTTTAGTTGCTTGATTGAATTCTTTTTCTAGTAAATTTTTTATTTCATCTAAGTTCATAACTTCACCCCTAAATATTCTTCAATACTTCATCAAACTTAGCATAGTTTTCTTTTACTCCATCATCTAAATCAATCTCTATCTGCTGATTTGCTAAGTGATTTAAATTTTGGTCGTACTCTTTTAGCTCTGCTGTCTGCTTTTCTAAGGTCTCTAAATCTTTCTTAGCCTGTGTTCTCTGGCGACCTGAGAGATCAGAATCAATTATATTTTGCAGCCTAACCTTTTCAGATTCTATTTTATTCTGCAATTCATGTAAATAATCAGTTCTTACTCTGGATACAGTTCCTTTATCATAGCGGTGCATATAAATTAACGCATTAAAGGCTTTACCTCTTCCATCTGACTGGAATAACCAATATATAGGACACTTATTATATTCAGAAGTATGGTCTTTAATGAAGTCAAAGAGGAAGTAGCGTCTAATAGTTTCTCTTGCTGTATCCTGGCTACTTGTTCCACCTTCAATTAGAGCATCAGCTATATATTCAAGGTTTTCTTCTAAGTTTGCTTCACCAAATGTTACTTTAACAAATTCAACAAATCTAGCCACTATATCATCATCAAAGTATTCTTTATCTAAAACAGGAATAATGCCATCTTTATCTGCTTTAAATGTTTCATATTTAGAATGGTCAAATTCTCCACCTGCATAAACTAGACCTTCTTCATCTAAAGAATATCTTCCTAGCATACAGCCAACTGCATAAGATATGAATGATCTTATATCTCTTGCTCTATCTGCTTTTCTTACTGTTACATCTTTTTCTTTTACTTCAGGATCCAATTCATCTTCTAAACCATATATATCTATAAATATCTCATTTAATTTTTCTTCATTTTCTTTTAATTGATAGAATTGTTCTACTGCAAACTCTGACCAATTATTGAAAGCTTCTTTTATTGTGTCGGCTTCATTTTTATATGTTAATATTGGATGTTTTCTGAAGTCCCAGGATGTTTCAAAAGAATCCCAGTCTTTTTTTGAAATATTAATACTTCTATTAACTTTATTTGTAATACTTTCCTTTAAACTATGATCCTTTATATTTTGATACGGAACCTGTTTTAAAGGTCCTTGACTAATATCCAAAGTAGGAGCTAATATATCAAGAAAAAGCTTTACTACCTTTGTATTTAAGTAGCCTAATATACTTAATAAATTTTCATCTGTAAATAACATTGGACCTTTTTGGTCAAAAATAAAACCTTTTTTAACATATCTCATAGAAAATTCATTAGCCACCGAAGACCATGTTAATCCTGTTTGAAAATATTTTTTATTTCCTGGCAGATATTTTGATTGACCAGATTTCTTCCTTTTGTTTTTAATATAATAACCTTTTCTATCATAGTTTACAATATACTCATAATTTCCATACCATTTTCTGAAAGTACCCCCTTTTGTATATGGATACCATTTATGTGTGCATTTATATTCATTAGAGTCAAATAATATATCATTAAAACCTACTTCAAACCAAAGTTTCAAAAATCTTTTATTATCACAAGTTTGCATACCTTGACGAATTGTAGTAAAATCATCTAACTTTTGGTTATTAATAAATATTTTTTTCGTTTTATTTGAAGCCCAATAGGATATTAAGAAATTTGAAATTTTCTTAAAATCATTTGAATTAGAAGTATATATATTCTCACTATTGCTGAACTCTTCTTTCTTTTTCAAAGGTTTATTAAAATCCGTTAATCTTATATATTTTCCGTTATAAAATTCATTTGGACTTTTATTAAACACAAAAGAAGTAGCTTGAACTACTTCACCACTAATTTCTTCAAATGCTCTAGGGCCTAAATGTACCATAGATAATATATGACAATTATTTAATATTTCTTTCCTTAATTTTTCAAAACTTGTTTTAAACATCCAAGAATGTTGCGAAATCATTGCTACATAATGATTATTTTTACATAGTTTTAAAGCTTTTTTAATAAATACTGAATACAAGTCTTTTTTTGTCGTAGAATAATATTTATTTGTGTATTTTTTTAAATTGGAATTCATGTTTTGGCTACCCATATAAGGGGGATTAGTAACAACAATATCATACTTATTTTTCATAATTTGATATTGTTTTAATAAGTGTGGTAAGATCTCAATAACAATATCCCTATTTTTTCTCTCAAACAAATCAACATCTTTATCTTTTAAATTATCCAAAGCTTTATTAATTAAATCAACAGAAATATCTTGTTCAATTTTTAATATAGAACCATAATTTTTAGCATCTTTAAATAAATCAACTAAATATTTTAAATCATTCTCTAAATAATTTATATATTTCTGCTCTTCAATGCTATCAACTAGTAAATCAACTACTTTTTCATCTATAATGTTACTTTCTTGAATAGAAACTATATTTAAATCAACTTTTTTTTCAAAAATTCTAGAATCTTTTTGTCTTGCCTTCATCATTACTGATAAAGAAGCTAGCTGTGCTGCTCTATCACAAATTTCAAGTCCATATAAGTTTTTATTCAAAATCAATTGTGGTATTGAAGATTCCATATATCCTGCAGACTTATAAATATCATAAAGCACTTCAAAAGCATAAACTAATATATGTCCACTACCTGCAGCAGGATCTAAAAAAGTTATTTCTTCTGGATTGATATTTCTATCTCTAATTTTTTCTAATTCTTGTTTAACTTCTGGCTCTTGCTCAGCCTCTTCTAAATAATATTCCCATTTATCTTTTAAACTATCAGTAGCATTAGATTCTAGCCAATATCTTCCTAAAGAGTTTTCAACCATATATCGAACTATCCAGTCAGGAGTAAATAACTGAGTGGCAGCAGGAATTTCTTCTTTTTTAACTTTACCTTTTGAACCGAAAACTTCATCTTTCTTTTCAGAAATATAGAATTGATAAATCCACCCGATAATTTCAACATCCTGCCAGTCTTCATTATCAATATTTTCTACTAGATTTCTAATAACTGAGTCTTCCTTCAAAAGATCATTTGGTAATAAAATCTCTGTATAATCAGCTATTTTCTCAAATATGAACGGCATAATATCATTTAAAGAATTACACTGTTTAATTAAAAGATAACGGTATAAACCATTAGTATCATTATTGTCTTCAAACTGATGAACTGTTTCTGCTTCAATATTCAAATCAATATTTAAGGCTTCTTGAATTATATCAGGCTCTATTTTACCTTCTGTTTTAGAAGAAAGAACCCTAACACCTGTTGGTAAGTAACCATTCACTTCCATAAATCTTAAAGCCACAAATCTATTAAACCAAGTATAAGCTACTTCATCTATAACCTGTTCATAACCTTTTTGTCCTATTTCTTCAATTAACTTATTTCTCTGATTTATCTCAGTTGAATTTAAAGTTCTCCCATGTATTTGGGCATTATTTTCTAAACTATGAATTTTATCTTTTTCTATACCTATTTCATAAGCCTTCTGATCAATTTCTTTTATTAACTGATTTCTTGCTTGAACAGCAAACTTTTTTATAGCCGATTTATTCATTATTTTATGCTCCCCACTATATTAATTTGATATTTTTATCTTCATCTAAAATATTCTTTAATTCAGCTCTAATTTCATTTAAAACTTCTTCTATATCATCTTCACTTTTTATAGTTTTAGTAGTTTTAAAAAGCTTATTCAAACTAATGCTTTTTGTTTCTTTTTCTCTAACCATAGTTTCTGGTTCATTTTCTTTTTTTGTTCCATATCCAATATCAGGTTCTTGATCATCACCCTGCTTCTCTTTTATTTTAGCAATTTTATTATTAATCTCATCAAAACACTTCTGTTTTATAACTTCACTTTCTTGCGGCATAGCAATGATCTCATTAATATTATTAGAATTACTTAATCTTTCTAAAAGATCATCAAAACGCTTTAATAAATCAGTCTTAAAATCCTCTTCAAATTCGTAAGAACTATTTTCTAATTCACTTTTTACTTTTTCTTTATCTATTAAAATATCTTCTTTTTTTGATTTGCTTTTTTCTTCTAAGATTTGACCAATAAATATTTTATTGAATTCATCTCTTAAATTAGGAATAGAATGTATTTTAGCATAAGGATTATCAGAATTAACTATTGATCTAAGTTCATTAGCTATTTCAATTAAATCTTGACTCTCAATGTAGTTCTTATTTTTATCATAAAGCCGAAGAGTCTCTAGAGCTCTATCAAAATGTTTTCTTTGATTTTCGAAGAAGCCAAATATCCTGTCTAGTTTTCTCCCTGTTTCTTTTAGTTCTTCACTTTGCTCATCAAGTTCTTTATAGAAATGATAGGAGTCATCAATATTTTCAATCTCATTAAATAACTTTTGGGCAGATTCCAGTTCTTTTTTACCTGGATAACCTTTTTCTTCATGATATTCTCTTAAAGTATATTTAATATTAGATAGATATCCATTGTTAATTAAATGCTTCAATTCTTCTTTTAACTTATCTTCATCATCAGGTAAGGTACTTTTATTGAATAATTCTCTCCCCAAGCTTTTAGCATTATTAATTAAATACTGATCTACTTTAACTCGCTTTTTAATAACTAATTTTTCTTGATGCCTTTTCTTAGTTAAATATTCAGTTAGATCTCTATTATTTAGACTAATATTTTCACTATTGTATTGGAGATTAATTTCTTTAACTTTTAAAAGCTGGATTATTACCGCAGCTAAATCTAATTCTCTCCAACCATAAGGAACAGAAGTAAATTTCTCAACTAAGTTTTTAAAACTAACACGCATATTTTGTTTATTTTTTCTATCCAAATAATTCTTTACTTCATCATAGGCTAGTTTGTTATTTTTGTTTTCTCCTAACTCTAACTGCAATTTATCAGAGCTGATTAAATCATCTAAATCACTTTGAGATTCATAGTGTTTATTAATATAATTAAGCTTTTCATAAAGAGATTCAATTAAATATTTAAAGCTTTCGTTAATTTTTTTAACTGGATCAGTAGTTCCAATATTAGGAGAGCTATTTCTAACAAATACTTTAGATTTACCTAAATTATCTTCAATTAAAGATTGAATTCTTTTTTTACGAGTTGTCTGTTCTCTTTGAATACGGCTTATAATATCTTCATAAGCATTAGTTTTATTTTGACTACTTCTTTTTCTTAAATATTTTTCTATTTTTAAAGACTGCTCTATCTCATCTAAAAAGTTTGTATTATCTGGCATTTTAACAATAATGTCATTATTGCCTGATGTCTTTAATATTAACTGACGATCATCAACTGCTGGATAATATGGTGTTAAAATCTGAATTCCAATATCTTCAGTTTGACGACCTCTATTCATTTCATCAATTATTTGATTAAAAGAGAAATCATATTTCTTATTATATCTATACTTTTTATCAGTATAAATTTCTTCAAAAATAATATCTCCTACATATTTTAAAATCTTAGAACTATCTACATCCATAGAATTAATTTCTCTATTAATATCTTGCTCTTCATTTGTTAAGAAGAAATATTCTTCACCATTTCTCTGGATTAATGTTTCTTTGAGTAAACGGCGTAGAGATTCCTCAATATTCTTTTTAAGCTCTATTTTATCTTCATCAATTTGAGAAACTAAAAGAGTAGTAATATTTTCTATATTAGCTGGAACTCCGTTAACATACCTTATTAAAAATAATAGCTTTAAAACTTCAACATCATAATCTCTTAAATTATCATTACTCTTAGCATTTTCAATTACTCTTCTAATATTAGAATCTAAAAATGATTCTATTGGCCTATAAAAGGTTGAAAATGGTATTATTTCACCTTCATCAGAGTCAGTAATAGTTTGAGCTGCTTCCTGAAAAGCACTTAGTAAAGATCTTTCACCTTCAGATAGGTGTTTACCTGTAGCCCCATGTCTTCTTATTTCTTCGAAAACCTGCTGTAAAAGTTTAAATTGATAGGGCACAAAAGGATAAACTTCTGCAAATTCTGCAGCATCTTTATAGTTTTCCATAAATCTGGTGCCTTCACTGAAAGTGATAATATTTTTTAAGACAGCACTTTTATCATTATAAAGAAGTTTTAAAGTTTCAATTGCTGTTTCATTTTTAGCAAGAATACGCTGTTTAATAACTTCATCAACATTAGCTCCAGAAAGATTTAATCTTGTATCAAATCTCCCCATAATTTTAGAAAAGTCCATACCTTTAATACGCTCAACAGTATCTTCTATAGCCTCTTGAGAAGTTACCATAACCCAGGCCTTCCCACCACAGTGAATACCAAGGTCTTCGGCCACAGTTTGTAAGTTAAGCATTAACTGTCCATCATCACCAATATACTGACCAATCTCATCAACTAAAAATAATACATGGTGATCATCTTCTTTTTCTTCTATATATTCTTTAACACTTGTTGCAAACTTTTCTATACTAATACTGTAATTATCTTCAGAAGTTTCATACCAGTGCTTAGCTGACTCTTCGTTCATTTTAGTTGATCTAACTAAAGCCTCAATAATTGCTTCTTCTTCAAAATAAAAATCTTCTCTTTTATTCTCCCATTTATCTCCTGTAATATCTGTAAATTCATTTTTGAAGTTTTGAAAGTTATCTTCTTGATCTAATCGTCTTTCTAAATCTGCAAGCCAGGGAATACTACCACAATAACCCTGATGTTCATTAAAAACTTTCATAAAAACTTTAACAATTGCTTCTTTATCAGCTTTGCTGTCAGAATCACTCTTAGAGTCAACATTGAATAAAATGACATCAGAAGGAATTTCACTTGCTCTCTGAATATCTGCAAGCAGCATTGGATCATTTAACTTTTCATCAAAGAAGTCTCTTGCTTTTTTATTTTTAACTTCACGATTATCTAATATGTAAGAAAGTATCTTTAAAAAATGTGATTTACCAGATCCAAAGAAACCTGAAATCCAAACTCCCATATTATCAGTATAATTGTCAATTCCTTTTTTATAGGCTTCAAAAAAGTCTTGAAAGTGCATCTCTAATTCATTAGTAACAACATATTCTTCTAATTCATTTTTAACTATTTTTTCATCATTCTGAGCAACCTTAATAACTCCTCTGATTTCTCTATTGATATCTTTTTTAAACATATTTTCAATTCTCATAAATTTAGCCTCCTAAATGACTGAATCTTTTCTGGGAACTAAAGAAAAAGCTCTATAATAATTATCATCATGAATATCTCCAAATAGACTTAAGCTGGCTCCATCATAACTTCCTGGAAAAAACATTACTAATGGATTATCTTCTATTTCAGGATGCAAATTATTTAAAACTGTATGTGATCTAACTATTGGCCAGGCCTTACCAACTCCTGTGATGAATATTATCTGATTTTCTTCAACTCTTTCAGAAATGTAGTTGGTAAATAAACGAGCATTACTTTTTAAACTTAGAGTAGTCTTTATTTTTTTTATCATTTTTTGACTGCCGCTTTTTTCTTCCATCTTAAAAGTCTTTTCTAGATAACCTTTATCTTCAAGAATTTCTATCATAATATCAAAAAGATCAAATTCTACTATATCTGCTGTGTCTGGATTATTATTCATCTTGCGAATTAAAAAATCAATGTGATCTCTGACTATCAACTCATCTTCTGGATCATAATCAAATAAATAAAAACCTATCTCATTACCTAAGCCTTTATTATTTAAAAAATCTTTCTTTTTTATTTCTGGTAGTATTTGATCTAATCTTTTTCTTATCTGGCTCATTATTCTCCCCCCAGCATAGCTTCTAAATATACTTTATCTCCGATATTAATTAAATGATCTTCAAGTTCTGGACTAATTAAGGGTTTATTTATTTCTCTTTCATCCTGATCTTTGATAAAATTAGCTTCAAATAGGATTCTTATATAAACTTGTTTTAGCTTATAATAAGTATAATCAACCCATTTAGCGACTCTTTCACTCTGTTCGGCCTTATGCTGAAAGAATATATTAAAGTCTTTATCTCTTAAATATGGGTCTCTCACTTGGTATTTATCTTTATAAACTTCATTCATAAATTCAAAAAAGAGTCGATCGGTTTTTAAGATAGAATAAACTGTTATTTGCTTACCACTATCTATGGTCCCGTTTAATAATTTATCTATTAAAAAATCATCTAAAACTTTTAGTCGCTTAAAAAGTGCAGAAGCTACTTCCTTTTTGCGGTTAGTTGAATCAAATTGAAATATGTTTTCTTCTACAGTTTTCTTTTTTAAATCTCTGATAGAGTGGTCGGGCTGCTCTAACATAAGCTCGGCAGCCTTTTTAAACTCTACATACAGGAAGGGTTTAGACTTAATTCCTGAACTATATTTTAGTTTTTCTTTCATCAAATATCACTTCTCCTTGTAAATCGGGCCAATTAAACTCCTACTTGTTATATTATACATAAGTTAACTAATCCCTGCAATAACAAGAATAATAATGATATTATTCAGAAATTGGTGAATTTGATGTTATTGTTATAGCTGCAGCAGATTGTGTTTAAAGATGAAATATTTAATTCTACATCAAATCTGACAAATCTCCCAATTCTTCAATCAAGGGCAATATAATCTGAGAAATGGGCTTAGTAGTTTTTTGAATCACTTTTTCTTTATCCTGCTCATCTTCTAACTGAGAGTAGATAGAAAAGCCTATTAAACCTA
>Ga0182240_100180_pt1 | contig 26833 bp, 28 predicted proteins | sample hydfrates4_PW_90_FD_145594 | JGI IMG/M metagenome (GOLD analysis project Ga0182240, IMG submission 145594) | Subsurface microbial communities from deep shales in Texas, USA - hydraulic fracturing test 4_PW_90 | ecosystem: Environmental > Aquatic > Deep subsurface > Shale gas/oil reservoir >...
GGTTCTAAGGGGCTAAAAGCACCCTTCGAGGTGCCAGATGAAGCATTTATGGTTCTTGAACTTAGTCCCGGGGCATTGGCGAATATCAAGGGAACAGTTAAACATCCACCTGAATTCGGTATCTAACCCTGCCATCTTTTTTTAAGAATTGCTATTATAGAAATAAATTTTTGGTAAACTGACAAATTAAATAGCAAATGGGATTTTCATTAGGGTTGTATTCATTGTTATTAGTTTGCTTAAGGATCTTTTTTTATGTAGAATCCAAAAAAGAGGGATGAAATGAGACAGCAAGTAAAACTTTTATTTATTTTCCTGGTGGCATTCTCTTTTACAGTGTTAATAGCAGGGTGTTCCGGTTCCCCGGAGGGGCAAACGGTACATAAAAATCAAGCCTCTTCCCCTGAAGATGATGCTCTGAAAGCCCACTTTATTGATGTGGGACAGGCCGACTCAATTTTGGTCCAATTACCTGGTAAGCAAAATATCTTAATCGACGCCGGTAACAATGACGATGCGGACCTGGTAATAAACTACCTGCGGCAGCAGGGAGTTAGGAGACTGGAACACGTAATCGGTACGCATCCCCACGAGGACCATATAGGCGGTTTTGATGCGGTTATTCAGGCCTTTGATATTGAAAAAGTATACTTGCCCCGGGTCTCTCATAATACCAAAACCTATGAAGATGTATTGCTGGCAATAAAAAGCAAAGGACTTAAGATCACCGAGGCTAGGGCCGGCCTTACATTGGACACCGTTTCCGGGATTAATGCAGTTCTCCTTGCCCCCAGTAAATCTTCCTACAAGGATCTTAACAATTACAGCGCAGTACTAAAACTCACTTATGGTAGTACCAGCTTCTTATTCACAGGAGATGCCGGGATTGAATCGGAACAGGAAATGCTTCTATCCTCCTGGCAAAACCCGAAGGCAGATGTTCTCAAAGTGGGGCACCACGGCAGTCATAGCTCCACCAGTAATGCATTTCTCAATGTAGTATCGCCGGATTACGCTGTTATTTCCGTTGGAAAAGATAATGACTACGGGCATCCACATGTTGAAACCCTGTCCAGACTTGGGGCAGCTGGGGTTAAAATTTTCCGCACCGACCGGCAGGGAACCATTGTGGCCACCAGTAACGGTCAAAGTATATCCTTTAATAAGCAGCCTTTACCGAACACTGTTTCCCCATTCGAAAGTGTGGAGATAATAAGGATAGACCTAGAGGGCGAAACAGTAAGCATAAAGAATACCGGTAGCGAGCCGGTAGACCTTTCCGGCTGGAAGCTAGTGAGCCAGAAAGGTAACCAGATATACTATTTCCCTGCCGGGACTGTGATAGAGACAGGAGAAACCATAAAAGTAATGAGCGGGCCCGGTGCACAGGCAGGGAATAATTCCTTGGTATGGACAAATGAAAACATATGGAATAACAAAGGTGACCCGGGCTTACTTTATGATGCTGATGAAAATATAGTTTCCAGATTTCCGAGGTGATAAAATGCTTGTGATCGATCGTTTTGAGGGTCAGTGGGCTGTGGTGGAATATAATGGATCAACCTTTAATATTCCCAAACCCCTTTTACCCGAGGAAGCTAAAGAGGGGGATGTTGTGAAAGTGACCATGGAAATTGACAGGCAGGCCTCTGAGAGCAACAAAAAAAAGATAGATAAACTAATAGATGATGTATTTGAATAAAGTCCGTAATTTTATAATTTACAGATCCCTCTTCCTAAAGTTATAAGCAGAGAGCGATATGCAGGCTAAAATATAAATGCCTGTATAAAAAAGCATGGCATTAAAGGAAGGATTTTTTCGCGTTGTGATGAGAACATAGTTTTTAACGACACTTAGACAATGTAATTACTGGGAAGGGTAGCTATTCATGACAACGGATCAGTATTATAAGGAAAATGCCTCTACATTTTTCAATAATACAGTTAACCTGGACATGACAGACATCTACAAGCCGTTTCTTGAATTAGTAAATGAAGGCGGGCATATTCTTGATGCAGGCTGTGGTTCAGGCAGGGACAGCCTGTATTTTCTGGAACATGGCTACGAGGTTACCGCCTTTGATGCCTGCGACGAACTTGTCAAATTAGCTGCCGGCCTAATTAACAGAGATGTTTTAAACCTAAGATTTCAGGAGATTAATTTCGAAGAACAATTTGACGGGATTTGGGCATGTGCTTCTCTTTTGCATGTTGGTAGAAAAGAAATAGATGAGGTGCTCCGGAGGTTAACCGGGTCTTTAAAGGCTTGTGGCGTATTGTACGCCTCATTTAAATATGGGGATAAGGAGGAAATGAGGAACGGAAGGCTGTTTAACTGTTACGATGAGCAATCTTCAGATGATCTGCTGTTAAGACACCCGCAGATGCAGTTAATTAGGAGGTGGCAGACTGTGGATGTCAGGCTGGATAGGGCTGATGAGAAGTGGATAAATCTATTGCTCCAAAAAGTACGGAACGGCGAACATATTTGCAGGAGCGGATACCGGTAACGTTCCTACCTACCTTTTTAAAAAGGAGAATCGTCGCGACCAGGGGGGATGTTCCCCCTGGTTTCCCTTGCAGGAAATGGCACCATCTAGCGGAGAATAGAAAATGTTGAAGAAAAAGTACTTTTTTGTTAATACATGCAGGAGAGGTTATAACCATGGGGATTTTCGAGGAACTTCAGGGAAAATTCAGGCGCAGGCAAGCTTCTTACATGATGGTCACTGTACTGGCCATGCTTGATCTCTCGGGTGAAATGGGGAAAGTTGCAATTTATGAAGCAGTAAAATACTTCAGAGAATTTTATAGTAGGCGAAAGCAATACGGGAAAAAGCCTGAAAAAACAGGTCAAAAGATGGCTTCTGTCTCATCCATGAGTGATTCGCAGATTAGAAACTTAATGGTAACTATGCCACTAGATAAATTGAGTGATTACATAATATATGATGCTGATAAGGGAGAGCTAAGCTTTAAGGATGATGTAAATGAGGAATTAGAGGAAGAAAACATAAAGGAACAGGTGAGAAATCTAGCCTACGAGCATCTTTATCATTACTATAAGGATTTTGATCCGAGCCCATTGACATTAGAAGAGCTGGAAAACCTTCCTTTGGGAACTGCGGTGAATGCCACCGATGTTGCCCAGTTGTCCGGGCATAACCGGGTGAAAGGTATCCACCCGGTGGATAAGAACGGCCTTAAATGTGTAGTTGTGCTCTGCACCATTGGTGGAGAACACTACTCTAATGAATGGCTTGCGGATGATAAAAGTAAGCTTAAATATTACCTGGAAGGCAGAACGGACAGGCAAACCGGTCAAAGGAGCTATAATCCGGATTTGCCCAGCAATAAGTCTATAATCGATTCCGGTGAAAAGGGTTATCCCGTCCATGTTTTTGCCAGGCACAAGAAAGGTGAACTTTTTCATTATACCGGAAGGTATTCATTCCAAGAGTTGGGAATAGATGAAACCGGCGGGCACTATTTTATTCTAATTCGTAAAGAGGATGTTAATATGGCTCTTCCAGATGTTACTCCAGAAGAGATTTTAAAAGCCTTGCAAATATTTGATAGCACTCAACGATCGCTTACAGAATGGCAGGGTTGGGAAAAGAAAAAAAGTCAAAAGTATGCTCTATCTTATAAGGGGCGGCTTTATCCCCCTAAAGAGATTATTAGCATTGCCACTGGGGTTCCGGTAAGTGATTTCAGCGGCGGAGATCAATCTAATTCCTATTTGCGTAGAAGGGGTTTTGAAGTAATAACATTGTCCCATAACTCACCGGGTAATTATTATGATAGAGTCGCCGGTATTTATAAATACATACAAGCCAAGGGTTTTGATTTTGACGAGTACCTGCTCTTTAATTTCTTTCTAAGTTTGAAGACAAAGCCTTTTGTTATTCTTGCCGGTATTTCCGGTACGGGAAAAACAAAGCTAATTGAGTTATTTGCAGAGGCTGTGGGTGCAACCAGTGAAAATGGTAGATTTGAGCTGATTCCCGTTAGACCTGACTGGAATGATGGTTCCGACCTTCTGGGGTATAGGAATTTAGAGGGCAAATTTCAGCCGGGGGTTTTTACCCGGGTGATACAGCGCGCCAATAAAGATTTGAGCCATCCCTATTTTGTTTGTTTGGATGAGATGAACCTGGCCCGGGTTGAGTATTATTTGAGTGATTTTTTGAGTCTTTTGGAAACCAGGCGGCAGTACGGGGAGGAAATACGAACCAATAAGATTTTCCGGGACACTGACTTTACCTTTCAGGAAGACCGGGAGGAGTTTTGTGACCTGTATATTTCCGACAATCTGTACATTGTTGGTACCGTTAATATGGATGAAACGACGCATCCCTTTAGTAAGAAGGTCTTGGACAGGGCCAATACCATCGAGTTTAATGAAATAACTCTAGACAACTATGGTGGGCTACAGGAAGGGGATACTGGCAAAGTAGCTATAGACTCAATTAACAATAACTTTCTAAAAAGCAGCTACTGCCTGTTGAAAGACTGTCTACCGGAAAAGAAAGATATAGTTGATGAAGTAGTGGCCGATTTAAAGCAGGTAAACGATTTTTTACAGTTAGCCAATCTGCAAGTTGGATACCGGGTGCGTGATGAAATAACCTTTTATATGATTTATAATCAAGACTTTGGATTGATGGATAAAAATACGGCCTTTGATTGGCAGCTTTTACAAAAGATTCTGCCGCGGGTTCAAGGGAGTTCACGTAAAATTTACCAAATGCTAATAGGCCTTTTTAAACTATGCACTGATGCTTCCCTGGACAGCTTTGAAGGCGCCGCCGAGGAAGCAGAAGATATTTTAAATTCTAATCAATCATTATCATGGCCCAGAAGTGCCCACAAGATAGCTTATATGTTAGGGAGGTACGAGGATGACGGGTTTACATCTTTCTGGGCCTAGTCAATACGAGTTGTTACTGGTTGATACAGAAGATTTTGTTCTTACTATTAAAGGAAACCCCATTCACCCCACGGTTGACGCTTTAGATATACACCACATAGATACCGGGGAATGGGTAAGAGCCGAGCTGAGTATTTTCTGTCACCAGCGCTTTCAGGCTTGGGTTTTTGACCCCTTTGAGGAAGGGCACTCCAGGCCATACGTTTCTGGGGAAAGGTACTTCCCCTGTTTTTATGAAAACCAGACTTATGAAGTGATTATTGAAGATAAGACCCGGGATGGGTTGCGGTTTTTTCACGATAATAAATACATCCGTGAGGCAGTGACGTATGTAGGGCGTTCCAATGTAATGACGGGAAATGTTAACTTTAGAAATGATATTGGCCTATCTCGTTTAGAAATCTGGCAGAACTCAAAACGGCTATTATCTGTTGACATTGAAGTTTTTCCCGCCAAGATCGAATACCGCAGTGATTATTTCCAGCTCATCACCGAAGTTAGTGCCGAGTTATATAACCTGGCCTTTGACTTTCTCCGGCGTACTTACCTTTCGGCCCAGCTCTCTCCGGGCACCAAATCCAGCCTTAATGAGTTTTTTAGCATTATTCGATATTGTTTTGATAATTTTTATCAGGCCTTAAAACGTATTGAGGATTATCCTCATCACGTGGTAGTTAATGAAAGAAGGATCACAAAACCGGAAAAGGCCAGGCGAATTGACCGCAGTTCTTTGAAGTGGTTAATGAAAAAGCAATCTTATCTGGAGCCAAGTACAAGGGGAATAACAGTGGGCAAGACCACTTATTTGCCTGCCAAAATCCTGGAGACCAGGAAAAGAGTTGACTTTAATACCTTTGAAAACCGTTTTGTTAAATGGGTCATTATCTCTATCCAAAATAAATTGCTTCACTTTCAAAGGGTTTATCGCATTACATTCGGTGGTTCAAGCGCCTTTGACCAGCGAATTGTTAAGCTCACTGATTCAATGTGGAACAGGCTACATAGAATGAAGAGGTTTAGCTTTTTGGGGGAGGTAGGGGATTTAAACCGCATAGATAATCTCTCCTTGGTTTTGCAAATGGCTCCGGGATACCGGGAGGTATATAAGTATTATTTAATGCTGGTTAAAGGGCTAAGTTTACAATCCGACATTTTCCGTATTTCCATAAAGGACCTTTCTTTGCTTTACGAGTACTGGTGTTTTCTTAAACTACATTCTATCCTACGGGACAGATACCGGCTGGAAAATCATAATCTCGTAAAAGTAAACAATACGGGTTTAACGGTTCGGTTAGATAAATCGAAGCGGGCCGGTATTCATTATACCAACCCCCAAAACCAGGAAAAGATTGTATTGTCCTATAACAACTTGCTCAATACCAACATGCCCACCACCAACCAAAAGCCGGATAATATGTTAACTTTAAAGAAGGAAAATGCAACTGTTGAATACCAATATGTATTTGACGCCAAATACCGCCTGAATCCCGCTGTTCCCGGCAGTGATTATTACATCAAGTACCACAAACCGGGACCCCAGGAAGATGATATAAATACCATGCACCGTTATCGCGATGCCATACTCTATTACCGAGGAGGAGAGATCACCAAAACTGTTTTTGGCGCCTATATTTTATTTCCGTATAGAGACGGGGAATATTACGCTGGAATGAAGGACGGCGAGCCGCATGATTTCTATTCCAGTATTGAAAAGGTCAACATTGGGGGTCTTCCTTTCCTACCGGGAGAAACTGGTTTGGTGGAGAGTTTTTTGGATGAATTGATTCTGGATTCCCCTGATACGGCCTTTGAAAGAGTAGTTCCCCAAGCTGGAACTAAATCATATTACGAGCAAAAATTCCGGCCCAGAACTGTTTTAGTTGGTGTAGTAAAAAATGAAAAACAGCTAAGGGCCAATATCGATAACGGCTTCTATCATATACCTTACCCATTGGTGAAGAAAACTTGTTTTAACATCGATTATGTAGCTCTTTACCAGCCGGCGACAGCCTTTGGCGGTGATGCCGGTATTCGGTATTACGGGTCCATAGACGAGATGGAGGTTGTGAGAAGAAAAGACATCATAGAATTACCCAAAGAAAGTGAAAAACTATATGTCAAGTTTAAAGTAAGTGATTGGAAAACCCTTGGTAGTCCAATTACACCGGCGGGGTATGGAGTGAGAAGTCATCTTTATACTACGCTCTATTTGCTTGAAAAGGCGCGGGAATTACCGGAACTGAGTCTGATGTCAGAAGAAGAAATACGGCTTTGGAAGGAGTTGCGGAGACTAGGGAATTCTATTAAGTGGAGGGCGCAAACCAGGCAGTTGAGTGTTGGCAGTAAAGTAAATAAAGTTCAGTTTGAAAATGTTACCATAAAGGTATTAAATGAGCGGTTAATCATTAGTAATGGAAAGCATAGCATAAATATGTCCCTCACCGACTTAATCTCCAAACCCAGGGCGATTTTAAAGTCTGTCCTCCGGTTCCCCGGATAGCCAAAGGGTACATAATGATAAAGCCCCCTCAATTGAAGATGATACATTAAATGTGCACTATATCGATGTTGGTCAGGGTGATTCTATCCTGGTTCAACTCCCGGGTGGGGGGAACATCCTAATCGACGCCGGCAACAATGACGATGCGGACCTGGTGGTAAACTACCTGCGGCGGCAGGGAGTTAAAAGACTGGAATACGTAATCGGTACCCATCCCCACGAGGACCATATAGGCGGGCTTGACGGGGTCATTCATGCTTTTGATATTGAAGAAATATACATGCCCCGTTTACACCGGGGGACTGACCCCTTTTGGGAAATCCAGGAAGGTGGTTTGAGTATGATTAGATTTGTTGAAATGGCAGATTATAATGCTTGGTTAGATTTAGCCAAAGAAGTTGAGCCGTTATTTGGTGAGATGGTTACAAATACGGAGTTTCAAAACGGTATTAAGCAATGCATATCTGACTCCTCAGCCCTTTGTATTGTGAATGATTGTAATATAGAAGGAATAATAGCTGTTAATAAAATTAATAATGAAATATCTTGGTTAGCAGTAAGAAAGGAAAGCCGCGGGAAAGGTTATGGCTATCAGTTAGTGGAAAAGGCACTTTATTATTTGAATGATAAGAAACCTGTTTTCGTACAGACCTTTTCTCCACAAATTAAAGTTGGTGAAATGGCAAGAAGGATGTATTTGAAGTTTGGTTTCAGAGATTTTAGAGACGGCGGGAAAAATCCTGCCGGTATTGATACGGTAATTATGAAATTAGAAAAATGAAGGAATCATTGGGACATTCGTTTATTATCTTCCGGTTGTCGATAATCATTAAACAGAAATGTATTAGTTTCTGAGTAATTGACGGAATAAGGAGGCTAATCATAAATGGACCGTATTTGTGTGTCAGATATTAAGTTGGGACAGCAAATAAGTTCAACATACCTGGTCAAGAGTAAGCGCCTGGGCAGCTTTCGAGAGCGGGAGGGACATTTTATGTCCCTTGTACTGGGTGACCGCACCGGGGAAGTACAGGCCCTTCTGTGGGAAGGAGCCGAAGATGTCTACCCCGGCATTGCTCCGGGTAATTTGGTATTAGTTAGCGGACTGGTTAGGGAATATTCCGGTGCACTGCAAATAAACCTGGATTCCATATCCATTTATGACGGTGAGGACTTTGACCCGGCTGACTTTCTTCCCGTTTCTCCCCGTAATTCAGAGGAGATGCTGCAGGAATTGCAGCTGATAATAGATTCGGTGGAAAACCCGTTTCTTAAAAAGCTGCTGAACCTCTTCTTTTCTGATTCCCGGTGGGTGGAGGCCTTTAAAAAGGCACCGGCTGCCAAGAAAAATCACCAGGCTTACCTGGGTGGTCTTTTGGAGCACACTTTAAAAGTAAGTACACTGGCGGCTAAAATAGCCGAAATATACCCGCATGCTGACCGGGACCTTTTAATAGCAGGAACAATTCTCCATGATATCGGTAAACTGGAAGAATACCAATACCGCAGTACCATTGACTTTACTGACGAGGGGCGCTTGCTGGGCCACATAGTGCTTGGTATGCGGCAGGTAGACGGAAGAATAAACCAAATCCATGATTTCCCCGGGAACCTGCGCCTAAAGCTATTGCATATAATTGCCAGCCACCATGGGCGCTATGAATGGCAATCCCCCAAAAGACCGAAGTTTCTGGAGGCTGCCATCATTCATAACTTAGATTTATTGGATGCCACAGTAGAGACATTTTCCTCCGCTGTTGATGAAACCAATGACCGGAATAGCTCTTGGACAGGGTGGGTGAGAGAATTGGAACGATTTATTTATACCGGCTAATGAGATAAGGGGAAGTATCTGCTGACATTTTCTTTAGCCTCTTTTATCCAAAGACTCCTTTGCTCATGTGTACTGGTAACGACCGGGGGAGGTTTTAGTATGAAAGTAGTTTTTCATGAACGGTTTCGGGAGGTTTACGATAACGACCCGGCGGCGGCGCCGGGTCGGCTGGATGGTATAGTAGAGGAACTAAACAAGCATTATGAATTTGTGAAGCCGTCTCCGGCTACAACAGAGGATATTCTGCTGTGTCACACGCCGGAATTTGTGCGGCGTATTAGCAAAAAGGGGCAGCTTTATGAAATGGCTCTCCTTGCCGCCGGGGGCGCCGTTAAGGCGGCGCAAATCGCCGTGGGTGGTGAGCCGGCCTTTGCCCTGGTGCGGCCGCCGGGCCATCATGCCAGTTCCGGTTCCTGCTGGGGTTTTTGCTGGTTTAATAATGTGGCCATAGCCGTGGAAAAGATGCGCCGTGAAGCCGGTGTTAACCGGGTGCTGGTGGTGGACATTGACCTGCATCTCGGCGACGGAACGCAAAATATCTTTTCGGATAACCCGTGGGTTGACTTTTATAACCTGGGAATACCGGATGATCTGGAGAAATACCTGGACACCATTGAACAGTGTGATCTGGTGGCCGTTTCCGCCGGGTTTGACGGGCACGTGGAAGACTGGGGCGGCCTGTTTCTCACCGAGGATTACTATGATATCGGCCGTATGATGGGAAATTTTGCTGACCGCCTATGCGGCGGCCGTGTTTTTGCCTGTCTGGAAGGGGGGTATAACCACAGCGTGCTGGGCCGGAATGCTCTGGCGCTGCTGTCCGGCCTGGAAGGCGCATCCGGTTTCGCCACCGCTGGCTGAAACGGACTGTCGTTTAGTAATTCAGCTTTTTGGCTTCATTGATAATATGGTCGGCAGTTCTGGCTGCAAGTGCCATCACAGTTTCAGTGGGGTTGCACCCTCCACCGGTTACAAAAGCTGCAGCGCTGCAAATATATAAATTGGGGATGTCATGGCTGCGGCAAAAGCCGTCAACTACGGAGGTGGACGGGTCATTACCCATCCGGCAGGTGCCCATTAGATGTCCTGTATCCGGCGTCACAAATGCAGGCTGCCCCCCGGCGGCCGTGAGTATTTCATTGGCTTTTTGCACCCCGTGGGCAATCAATTTATTGTCATTCTCTCCGTAACTGAAAGTTACCACCGGTCTGGGCATTCCGTATTCATCTTTTTCGTCGCTTAGGGTTACCGAGTTGTTTTTATTGGGTAGTACTTCACCCACCATGGTAATTTGGGCGAAGAAATTATAATCCCGCATGATATCGTGCAGTTTTTGCCCCCAAACACCGGCTTTGGATACCAGGTTTTTAACCAACCCCAATGGCCTTGCCCCGTGGGCATCAAATGTATAACCTCGCACGAAGTCCCTTGATTTATCGGTCTCATAAAACTCCTGAGACACCGCCAGCACAGGTGTGCCCTTGTAGAGGCGGATTTCATCGTGGAATTTGGCGTAAATATCATGTCCTGTGTGGGTCATTAATTCTTTTCCCACCATGCCGCTGCTGTTGGCCAGACCGTCTGGAAACTGTGGGCAGGCCGAGTGCAGTAAAAGGCGTGGAGTTTCTATGCAGAAAGCAGATATTATGGTCACTTTGGCCCTTTGAAAGTACTCTTGTCCGTCATGAACGAATATTACTCCCTCAACTTTGCCTTTTTTGTCCACCACAACCCGGGTTACCATACAGTCACTAAGTACTTCGGCCCCGTGGCCGATGGCCTTGGGTATGTGTTGGATAAGGGTGCTGAACTTGGCGTTTGGCATGCACCCCTGGTTACAAAAGCCCCTGTTAATACATGGTGGGCGCCCGTCAAAAGGAGCGGACAATATGGCCAGTGGAGCCACTACACTTCTTATGCCAAGCTTTTCACACCCTTCGCGAAAAACTTGGGAATTGGCGCTGATGGGCTCACGTTCCGGGTATGGGTATGGCCCCTGAAAAGGCCCCCAGGGGAAGTGTCTGGGTCCGGAGACGGCAATATCCTTTTCAATCTTATCATAATAAGGCTCAAGATCTTTATATGTGATGGGCCAGTCGTCTGCCACACCATCCAGGGTTTTCACCCTGAAATCCGATTCATGAAACCGGTAAAACACACCGGTGAAGTGTACTGTGCCCCCGCCCACTCCGCGCCCCGAATTATTGTGCCCCATGCTGAGAGGATCGCTGCCCGCCACCAGCCTGGTGTCATTCCAGGCCAGACTTTGCATGGAGAGCTCATCGCTGGCAAAATCAGTTTGCGGGTTCCAGAAGGGGCCCGCTTCAATGACCACTACTTTAAAACCGGCCTTGCTTAGCTCATAAGCAAGCACCCCGCCGGCAGCTCCCGCCCCGACAATGCAAATATCCGCACCATCACCATATTTTCTTTTATCCAAATGGTTATACCGGTGACCGTCATAGTGGTCACAGTTATGTTGAACGTAATCATGCTTCGCTGGCATCTCTTTTAGCCTCCCACGGATCTGTGAGTCCTTTTTCTATCCTTACATACCCTCGCGGGTATGCAGGCCCGCCATAACCTATTTCAGACCATACAGTGGGGTGGGAATAATAGGCGCTGGCAATTGCCGTGGCCAGCTTATTAAACAGTTCCTTTTGCGGTATGGTCTGCCATGCTTTTACTTGTACCGCCTTCCCCTTTTGTAAGGCAGTTAAAATAGATAATTGCTGATCAACACGTATTTCCAGGAAAGACGCGCCGTATTGTTTTTGGGCTACCTCATCAACCGCTTTGAGTCCTTCCCGAACTAAAACCCTTTGTTCCGGGGTATCTACTTTGCGTTGATCTTCACCAATTGGGGATGACAGGGTATTATCCATATGGTGCAGTACGTAATCTAAAATTTCCTTTCTATGGTCATAAACAATATGCTTTGCTATGGCAAAGATCATTTGAGCCTCGTGCTTCTCTAAAAACCTGTGGTCAGGAAACGGTCCCAGTCGCTTCATCACAATCTCCCGGGTATGGTCGTCCCAGTGGTCTGCTTCCTTTAGCACATCATACCCGGGGTACCTTGTCCTGTTTTGCTGCATAAAGCTACCTCCAGTACAGGGCTATTAAACCCAGGATACTCATGGCTGCCACCATTGCCGGTAGGGTTAACGGAGGTCCGATTAGGAAGTTTTGTGATTCACCATAACCACCCACCCGTTGACTGATACCGTTGACGTGTAAAACTGAACCGGCAGCCCCTAATGCTAAACCTGTAACAAGCAAAACCGCCAGTACACTTCGTAATACAGGTAAATTATAAAAGGATACCAGTATAGCAAATAATCCGATAGCCGGCCCACCGATGACCGGCCCGTACATGGCCCAGTGCCGGAAATTTTGACGGTAGTGAAAGATACTTACTTGCAGCGAGATCATCAGAAAGGCGAGACCGGTAAAGAGTAATAAAACACGGGTTATTGGCCAACCGTCCCACATACAAATTACCCCCAAGTGATTTTATTTTTTATTTCTTTCCAAACCGGTGCTAGATTATTTCCATAGAATATATTTTATGTGATGAATTTATTATTTTTTGCCGGAATATGCGGGCCGGTAGGCTTGAAACTATACCGTCCGGATGGTATAATTTGATTAAATATATTTAGTAATGAGGGATTGGTATGTCAAAAAAATCAAAACGTCCTGAAATTTTGCAGGCTGCCGCCAGGGTTATCCAAAACAAAGGCGTGCTTAATTTGACCCTGGAGGCGGTGGCTGAGGAAGCAAATGTCAGTAAAGGAGGACTTTTATACCATTTTCCTTCCAAAGAAGCACTGATAGAAGGCATGGTTCATTATCTGATGGATACCTATGTGGAACGAATCAGAACCGATGCGGAAAATGATCCAATGGAAAAGGGAAAATGGACCCGGGCCTTCATACGGGAAACTTTTAAACAGAGTTATACCAATAGGGAAATGAACGCCAGCCTCCTGGCTGCTGTGGCGGTGAACCCTGACTTGTTGGAACCTATAAAGAATGCATATCGTGAATGGCAGCAGCACATTGAAAAGGACGGGTTAGATGCTGTTGACGCCACTATTTTACGCCTGGCCACCGACGGTCTCTGGCTTTCCGGGCTCTTTGGCCTGGCCCCGCTGGATGATGATTCCCGCCGGGAAATTTTAAACACTTTGATAGAGAGGACAAAGGAAACATGATAAAAAAAACAATTATTGTGTTTTTATTAGCCATGACACCATGGGGGGAATGGGCCATTGCGGTGCCCGCGGGTATTCTAATGAACATGCCCTTTAGCCTGGTTATAATCACTGCCTTTACCGGTAATTTAATTCCGGTTTTGTTGATTAGTATACTTTGGGACAGGATGAAGAACCGGTTCCGCCGCTGGTCTGAAAACAGGCAGGGTAAAGCGCGGAGTTACTTAAGGCGTTACGGTATTGTGGGGCTGATAATACTTTCCCCTGTTTCCATAGGGGTTTATATTTCAACCATTACTGCCCTTTTATCGGGGTATACCCCTCAACGTACCGTTGCCTTGCATATAACTTCTCTTTTGCTCTGGGGTAGTACCACTACTGTTCTTTATTTGTTAGGTATAGAGGTTTGGCAGCTTTGGAAATGATACAAAGATCATTTGAAGTGAATTTGACCTGTCTGTCATATTCTGCCTTGATTTTTTATCAAAATTATTATAAATTTACTAGATAATTAAATCTAATTTGAATTGAGGTCGTTAATATGGGAAATGCCGCAAGTCTGCTTGATTTTGATTCCGGCATGAAGGATGATCTGGGGTTAAAAGACGATGTGCTGGAGATTTTGAGCGGTACAGTTGATGTACTCAATACCATAGCTTCTTTGATTGACCCATATACAGCCAATCACCAGCATAGAGTGTCACAGTTGGCCACCGCCATCGCGGAAAAGTTAGACCTGCCCAAGCATCAAATTGAGGGGATTAAAGTCGGCTCTCTTTTGCATGATATTGGAAAAGTAGCAATTCCCAATGACATTTTGTCCAAGTATGGTGCCATTTTAGTGAACAGGAGTTTGGCATTATTAAATGCCACCCGCAAAACGGGTATAAAATATTGAGCAAGGTTAAATTCCCCTGGCCGGTGCATAAAATGGTACTGCATCATCATGAAAGATTAGACGGGACAGGCTATCCTGTGGGGCTATTAGATGATGATATACTGTTTGAAGCCAAGGTCATAGCTGTTGCCGATGTGGTGGAAGCCATTAGCTCACACAGACCGTACCGCAGCTCCCTGGGAATGGATACGGCTATACACGAGATTAGTGAAGGCAGCGGCACATTATATGACGAAAATATAGTAAGGGTCTGCATGCGACTGCTCCTGGAGGACAAGTTTCAATTTTCTGAGTAGTGATATTATAAAGGCGAGGCGAGTATAAGTGGATCAGCAGAATGTCGAGATAATGAAAGCTGCATTGGAATTGGCGCAAAGCTGCCTGGATGGTCTTGATAAAATTAAGGCCAAGCTGAACGAAGGGCAGCTGGAAGACACCATGGCTTACTTTAATCATATCGCGAACTCTTTCTACAATATATTGGAAGCCATTCAACCGGTGCTGGAGGAATTACCGCCCAATAATCTTGAGTCTTTGTCCAGGTCTCTGCACCAGGCGCTGGGGACAGCCGTGCCGGCTTACGAGGAAAAAGAGCTGGCAAGGGTGTTAGAGATAATGCAGTTTTCTTTACTCCCGGCCTATAAGAAGTGGTATGAAGAACTGGACCGCTGTTTTAGGCCAATTGTCGAATCTAACTAGGTCAAATATGTAAAAAATCAAAGATATCAACCAGGGACAGCCTCAGGGTTGTCCCTTTTACTTTACCTGCGCCGCAAAAAAAGAATATAAAAAACATAATAAACTTTTTAGAAATATGTTGCAATTTTATTTTATTAAACAGGAAAATCATGACTGGGAACGAATATATTACTAAACCTGTTAATGTTTTAACGTATATAGGAGGAGAAATATCTTGAGTGTGGGTAAGCGTGTGCCGGCGCTGGTTATTGTTGACAGTATTCTAATCAACATTGCCTTGCTATTGGTGCTTTGGCTGCGGTTTGACGGGCGGGTTCCCCCTCAGTATATGCAGTCCTACAAAGAATTAGCTGTTTTCTTTACACTGGTCTGGCTGGGGTGTCTTTATGTATGTGGACTTTATAAGCGTCTTTGGCGTTATGCCAGTCTGGGGGAATTGGTTTCCATTGTTTGTTCCGTAACTCTGGGTCTGATAATTAACATTAGTGTTGCTTACTTTTGGATGCAGGGGAATTCATTTCCCCTACCGCGAAGTTTCTTTATTCTCGCCTGGATGGCGGTGGTGATAATTATCGGCGGGTCCAGGCTTTCCTGGAGGGTTTTCAGGGATAACCGCTTACATAACGGGAGAATGCGTGCAGGCAGGCCCGTGCTAATTGTGGGTGCCGGTGATGCAGGTGCTGCCGTTGCCAGGGAACTGCGCAATCATGACACCGAGCACAGGGTTGCCGTGGGCTTTGTTGATGATGATCGCACCAAGCACGGGTTGAAAATGTTTGATCTCCCGGTGTTGGGTGGCAGAGGTGATATCCCCCGCCTGGTGGATATTTACGGCATTCAGGAAATAATACTGGCGATTCCTTCGGCTTCCGGTAAAGATATAAGGGATATAATTGCTTTATGCCGGAAGACCTCCGCCAAGTTAAAAATATTACCGGGTATATATGAGTTGATTAACGGTAAAGTGTCTATAAACCATATACGGGAAGTACAGGTGGAAGATATACTGGGGCGTGACCCGGTGAAAGTCGACCTGGAAGCTATAGCCGGTTACCTGGCGGGTAAAACGGTATTGGTAACCGGTGCCGGAGGTTCAATAGGTTCCGAACTGTGCCGGCAGGTGGCCCAGTTCGGACCCCGGTTGTTAATTATGCTGGGGCACGGGGAAAACAGCATATATCATATACACAGGGAAATAACATCCAAGTTTCCTAAATTGGAGTTAATGCCGGTTATAGTGGACGTTGCTGACAGCGTTTCTATTGCCAATGTTTTTGATTCTTTAAAACCGCAGGTTGTTTTTCATGCCGCGGCCCATAAACATGTCCCCTTGATGGAGTGCAATGCGGCAGCAGCCGTTAAGAACAATGTCCTGGGTACCTACTGCGTGGCTTCAGCTGCCCACAGGTTCGGTGCTGAAACCTTTGTCCTCGTTTCCACTGATAAAGCCGTTAATCCCTCCAGTGTAATGGGTGCCACCAAAAGGGTGGCGGAAATGGTTATTCAGTGGGTGGGCAAGAATAGCAGAACCAAATACGTTGCCGTGCGGTTTGGGAATGTTCTGGGAAGTCGTGGCAGTGTAGTACCCCTCTTCAAGGAGCAGATCGCCCGGGGTGGCCCGGTGACGGTTACTCACCCGGATATTACCCGGTATTTTATGACCATACCGGAGGCGGTTCAGCTGGTTATCCAGGCGGGTGCTCTGGCCGAAGGCGGTGAAGTATTCGTGCTGGACATGGGAGAACCGGTGAAAATTGTGGAATTGGCGAAAAGCATGATAAGACTGTCGGGATTCAAGCCGGACGAAGACATCGAAATTGTTTTCACCGGGCTGCGCCCCGGTGAAAAATTATATGAAGAGCTTTTAACCCACACCGAAGAGGTAAATCACACCAAACATAAAAAAATATTTGCGGCCAGGGTGGACAGGCCGGACGAATACTTGCTAAATAATTTATTGAACACCGTACGTAATGCTGATCGTGTCTACAGTGACAGTGAAGTGGTCAGGCTTTTGAAAAATGTTGTACCCGAGTTTAGAAAGAAAGAGGAGCCAGGTATTATTGAGGTTGAAAAGTATAAGTCTCATGGTGCCGTTCCCGCCATTGCTACTAATTAAGGGCCTTTTAAGGGGCCCTTTTCGTATTATAGGTTTTTTATCGTAGTGTCTGCCTAAGAACTTTGTCGATATTTTTTTAAAGGTACAGGCTTTTACGGTGACGAACTATTATGAACAGATATCCCTTAAGGAGGCGATTAAAGGTTACCAGGTTAATCCTCAAATATCGCAGTTTAACCATCCTTTACTGGCGTTGGTTAAGCTTTCGCAAGCGAGGAAGAAAGTAAAGGGAGCGGTTTGAAAAGAAGGATGTTTCACATCCCTTGACGAATATAAACAGGCAAAAAACAGCGGAAAGGGATGATTGTTTTGCCGGGAGGAAAAAGCTGCAAACCCGTTGAGGTGGATGGTGAAAAATATCTTTGCACCATCTGGTATTCGGAGGAAGATAAACTATGGTACGGCCAGTCCTTTGAGACCAGTCATTTTCCACCGGTGTGTCAGGGAGAGTCCAAAGAAGCACTAATACATATATTGAAAAAACAAATTAATAAAGACCTGCGAAAAGAATAATTATCGCGCCCCGCCCCAGTGGCAGGGCTTTTTTTATGGGTTCCTGCATAAAATGAAGGATGCCGACCTGCTTTGGCGAACTACAATTTAACGATGGATCGTTCTTGTTTAATTTTTAAGGGATGTGATAGCTTGGGCGAGATTCTAAAGGGCTGGGCAAACTTTATGAACGATTTGCACGACTTCATTGTCGAGTTCTTTAAGATTATGGATATACAGGTTTCCGACAAAGATTTACATTTTTGGCTGATAGGAGTTATCGGGATGATCCTGTTTTTTGGGGTGAATGCTTTCTTTGTATGGATATCCCGCAGGAGTATAACGGTGATTTCCTTTCTTTACACCTTTACTGTCCTGGTGGTATTGGTATTTGCACTGGAAATACAGCAAAAGATTACCGGCAGGGGTGATATGGAGTTTGCGGATGTTGTGGCAGGCCTATGGGGCTTCCTGACACTTTTCGGCGGTTTGCTGGCGGCAAAGTTATTCATTTATTTGGTTGGAAGGCTCCGGGGAAAATAATCATGTTTAAAGCTTAGAAAAAAGAAGCAGCCGGGTTTTAAGCACCCGGCCAATTCCTGTAAGGAAAATTAATGTATGAAGCAACTTGTATTATATTACAAGTTGCTTGTAAAGTCGAGGCGGAATATGGCGAATTAATTCATAATTTCCCTATTTAATTCAAATTACTGAGTCATCGTCTTCAACTTCCTGTATATATGAAGGATTATCTTTATTGATATCTACGTATAGATTTCCGTCGGTGGACAAAGTTGCCAGGAAAACATCCCGTATATTTGTGATATTTCTTTTGGCCAGCTCATTATAAAGCCATTCGTGTGTCAGATTGTTTTGTTTTAAATTTTGTTCCACGATCCGGCCGTTGCGGATTATTTCCGATGAAACTCCTTTATATTTTGTACTTAAACCCATGTCCTTGGGGGTTAAGGGTATGTACTGGCTTTTCTTTAAGACGCTTAACTGACCGTTTCCTTCCAGAATGGCAAACTCCACTTCTCCCAGGTCAAATATATTTTGGGCACGCAGTTGCATAATTAAGTCATCTACGTTATACCGAAGTTTTTTCATGTTCTTCTCAAAGATTTTGCCATTCTGCATTATTACCACCGGCTCGCCTTCTATTAGCTTTCTGGCGGGGACATTTTTAAAAGTCAATAAACCGGTGAGAAAGACGGCAAGGGCCAGTACCACAGGGCTTAGGAGCACATAAAAACCCTTTATTTCTGTTGTAATAAAGGCTCCACCCACCGTTCCGATGGTAATTCCAATGACAAAGTCAAAAAACGTCATTTGGGATAATAATTTTTTTCCTATTATCCTGGTGAGTATAACCAATAGAAAATAAACTATTATTGAATAAACGATTATTTTTAAGCCGGGCGGCAAGTAAAACCACACTCCGTATAGTATATTTTTATATTTCTAAAACTTTATTTTTACTTATAGATCCTCTTTTATGCAAAAGAAACACTCCCAAAGGGAGTGTTTTAGAAATAAAAAGTATATGTTGGAGGCGGTAGAGGCTTGCACCTCTAAAACCAACATTATTCTACAATTTTATACTAAATTCGTCAACCTCAAATAATATAGCACCTCCCGGGGGAGGTGCTATATTATCTTAGCCACGGTTCACGGTCAATATTTTTCCGGTAAGCTTCCGGGTGCCGGAGAAAATCACATAGTCCGATTATTAAGATTAATAAACTGAGGGTTATTGTCAGGGCCCCAACTCCACAAACAAATTTATAAAACATTAAATTTCCCCCTGTCCTCTATATGGAAAGATATTTATGTTAAAACTCAGCAGGTAATAAATAATTTCCCGGAAGGGGGATTAAATTCCTTCTTTTTCCAGATATGAGTGCACATGGGGACGGTTCTATTGTGCTAAAAGTTACTCTTAGTGCTCGGGTGCCCCGGTGGTTTCCTCCGTTCGCTCCGCAATTATTCCCGTGGAGCGGGTAAGTGTCTCCCGGAAAGCCGCTTGCCACAAACTGCTTGTGAGATTGGGGTCAGACCCTTAACTTATTAACTTATTTTCATCCCTCTGCTGGTGCCGCCGTGCGGCGGCATGGACGTCTACTTTTAGAATTTGCCCAGGTAGCGTTTTATTTCCCACGCGTGTACACTGTCTGCATAATCGTCCCACTCCTTTTGCTTGGCGTCAATATACCGGCTCATAATGTGGTCGCCAAGGGTTTCCCTTACCAGTGGGTCTTCCTTCATCTCATTGATGGCTTCCTGTAAGTCCCGGGGGAATAATGAAATTTCCCTTGCAAGCTCCGGCATTTCATAAATGTTACCGTTTACCGGTTCCGGAGGGGTGATCTTGTTTTTAATTCCTTCCAGGCCTGCACGCAGCATTAGGGCAAAAACAAGATATGGATTTGCCGTGGGGTCCGGGTTCCTTAGCTCTATTCGCGTGGAATTGCCCCGTGCGGCGGGAATTCTGATCAGCGTACTCCGGTTGAGGGTGGACCAGGCCACATGGGTCGGCGCTTCATAACCCGGCCTCAGCCGCTTGTAGCTGTTGATAATGGGGTTTGTAATTGCAGCCATTCCTTTGACGTGTTTTAAAAGCCCGCCTATATAGTATAATGCTATATTGCTCAGGCCGTCCGGGTTATCCGAGTTATAAAAGGCGTTAGTATCTCCGTAAAACAGAGATTGGTTGCAGTGCATGGCATTGCCGTTTTCACCGGCAAAGGGTTTGGGCATAAATGTGGCATAAAGGTTAAACTTCTTGGCCACATTTTTTACCACATCCCGAAATGTAACCCAGTTATCAGCAGTTACCAGGGCTTCATCGTATTTAAAGTCAATTTCATGCTGCCCCGGGGCCACTTCGTGGTGCGAGGCCTCTATTTTAAATCCCATTTTTTTAAGGGTAAGGATAATTTCTCTTCTTGCGTCTTCTCCCATATCCACCGGTGCCAGGTCAAAGTAACCGGCGGTATCATGGATATCAAAAGTTGGGTGCCCCTTATCATCCGTGTAGAATAAAAAGAATTCTCCCTCGGGTCCTATGTTCAGGGTATAGCCCATATCTTCCGCTTCTTTAATGGCCCGTTTTAAAACATGCCGCGGGCAACCTTCAAAGGGCTGGCCGTCAGGAGTATAGACGTCACAGATCATTCTGGCCACTCCCTCTTCCTTGGGGCGCCAGGGCATTACTTCAAAAGTGGCAGGATCGGGAACTACGCACTGGTCTGATTCTTCAATGCGGGCAAAACCGTCAATTGAGGAACCGTCAAACATTAATTCCCCTGCAAATGCTTTGTCCAGTTCATCGCTCATTATGGTCATGCTTTTCATGATACCGAAAATGTCCGTGAACTGGAGGCGGATAAACTCAATTCCGCGTTCTTTTACTAGACTGTATACATCTTCTGTTGAAGTACTAATCTTGGTAAGCCTCCTTAATAGTTTTAGTACAATTCAATATTTTATATCCTTTGAAGCTGCAGTTCAAACGGGTTAGAGTGTTTTCAGGGGCGCGTCTTGTACACTTGACCTTTTGTGGGTGTCAATTTGCTTTTCAAAAGCAAAATTACATCGTGTCTGTTCATTTTTCTTGTTCATGCTGTTAAATAACTTTTTTATGGTAAAAAATAACATTGATTTACACTCATATTATTTTGTTTATTGGCCATAATAACTAGCGTCGGGTTCGTAATGGCCGAGCCCAGACTGTCATAGGGTCGTAAGGCTCTGTGATAGTCGGCCGAAGGTTAATATCGGGTCACCGGGCTCGGTATTAGCCGGAGGGAAGATCAATACATGTTCCGGCAGGCTGTATTGCAGTCTAAAGGATTGCAATATGGTCGTAAGGGATATGTATTGGTCGAGCTAAGATTATCATGGGTGTCGAAATTATTTACCTTTACCGGTTTTGATTTTTGGGTTTGCAGTGGTCGAGAGACTGCTGCAGGCTCAGTAGATATCCATGATAGTCGAGCAAAGGTTATTACGGTTATCGTAATGGTCTATGGCAGCCGAAAGGTTGTCGTGGGCTACGCAGATAGTCGTAGTAGCTGTAGCGTAGGTCATTGCGGGCTCACTTATGAAACCCCCTTTCCTTTTGGAGAGGGGGTTTCTACTGCTGGTGCCGCCATGCGGCGGCGTGAATGTCTACCTTGAAAATACTCTCTCGTGGTTTCGTTTAGAAGGTAATTATTTCGCCGGAGCGGGCAGCTCCCTGCGCTCGCTTACTCGGGCATTTTAATTGAATGAGCTCACTCCGCTCCGGGCGGCTGCATAACTCGCTTCGCTCAAACAGGATTCGCCGCTGATCCTCCGCTCCGTTCGCTCTTTTGATTTGACCTGCGTATGCTCGCTCCGGGTGCTGCCCGCTCCTTCACACGTTATGCGTTGTGGACAAAAATATTTTCAACCCTCTGCTGGTGCCGCCATGCGGCGGCGTGGGGGTCTACCTTGTTTTTTGCTTTAAATACTTTTTGAAAAGCGGGCTTTCCTGTTCCCGGCCGGCAAAGGGTTGCCCGGGAGGGTATTGTTCCAGGGCTTTAAGTATGGATACCTGGTGCCAGTTACCCATTTCACGGCACCGTTTTACCATATCAAGGTCCAGGGTTAATACCGGAAAGGTGGGGACTTCTCCGGCCTCGTAAACAATATCTCCCTCCGGGTTTATTACCATGCTGTGTCCCCGCAGGTGGAAGTTTTCATAATCCCCTACACCGTTTGTGTAGATATAATAAACCTGGTTTTCAATTGCCCGGGCTGCCTTTACGGTGTTATAGCGCGGGGGGATGCTGTCCGGGTCCATGGATAGTTGAATCAAAATTTCCGCGCCCAACAGGGTTTGGGTTCTGGATATCTCGGGAAAGTCGGCATCAAAACATATCTGCACTCCTATGCGGGTATTCTTTTCGGGTATTTCAAATACCAGGTATTCTGTTCCCGGTATGGTTCCCTTTTCCAGGCCGGTATCCCATGGAACCATTTTGGAATAGATGCCCAGCAGTTCTCCCCTGGGATTAAAAACCGGGGCGCTGTTGTAAAAGCCACCTTTGCCGTCTTCCAGTTTCATGGTGCCCGGGATGAAATATATAGAATGCTTGGAAGCAATGGCAGCCAGTCTTTCCATGGTTTCTCCCGAAGCAGGTTCGGGTTGGGCGGGTGCAATACCGAATTCTACTCCTACCACAAGTTCCGGCTGTCGTTTATCGGTAAATAGATTAGTTAATTTAGATTCCAGGTAATCTAAATTTTCCCGTACATCGGAGCTAACGGGCATCTGGATTATGGCTACATTCAAGTTGCGCTGCATTTGCTCACCTTTTTCTGTAATTATTTGTATTGGGGGAAGCAGTGTAAGCCGGACTTTTTATTGGTTAGAAAATTTTATTTCTTTTTTCCATAAAACAAATGCTGTTAAAAACATCATGATTGTATGAGGCCACCCGATAAGGATAGAAGTATAAGTACCGCTTACACATTCTTCAAAGGGAAAATCAATAAAATGGACCATCAAAAAATGTGAGGCGGATTCGAAAAATACCAGCAGCATGTAGGTTGCCCCCGCAGCCATTAGAGAGATAGTGAGGGATTTTTTTGTCGAAAAAGAAAGCAGCAAACCCAAAAAAAGAATCCCCGCCACCACATGAAGGCCAAATGTTAGGGGAAGATAGCGAAGAATTATAATCATAAAGGCCATTATAAGGGTTAAAATGCCAAATTTAGATGCCGGAACGCGGCAGTCCATAAGTAAAAGGGCAATCAGGAGCAGGGAAGCAGTTTCGGGTAAACCCTGGAATAATGCTTGCACTATCATAGGAAGGATTCCACCTTGTTTAATTTTTAAAAGTCCGGCTTACCGTATTACCTCCCCATGGTTCTTTTATTTATATCAAAGCGGGTGTTTAAAATTGCCACTACTTATTGAAATTTCAACTCTATCATTGAATTTCCTCTTTCCAGAAGACCGCAATATTTATCAAAATTTGTCCAATAAGCACAATGTGTTGCCATTTTTGTCGCTGGAGATTGTTTTTGGCTGCAAGATTATTCCGGGGGATACTTTCTTAACGGTATACCGGTTGTTATAATAATTATTGATTAGAGTTAAACAGAAATTGGGGGTAATAAATTTATGGATAGACTGTGGGCACCCTGGCGGTCGGTTTACATAGGAAAGGATCACGGTTCTGAATGTATTTTTTGTGAAAAACTGAATTCCCGGGAGGATGAGGCTAATCATGTAGTGGCCAGAGGAGATAAAACCTTTGTTATTATGAATATTTTTCCCTATAACAATGGGCACCTTTTAGTAGCGCCCAAGCGGCACGTGGGTGATTTGGAAGATTTAAATGCCGAAGAATCACTGGAGCTTTTCCAAATGACCCAGCGCATGGTTAAGGTTCTTCGTCGTGCCTTTAACAACCCGCACGGTTTTAATATCGGTATAAACTTGGGCAAGGTGGCGGGAGCCGGGATTCCGGGTCACTTCCATATTCACATTGTGCCCCGTTGGGACGGAGATACGAATTTTATGCCTGTTGTGGGGGATGTGCGGGTAATTTCCGAAGGGTTGGATGACACTTATAGAAAGCTTAAGGAGGCAATGCAGTCCGAAGATGAATAATTTACAGCGTAATTCGTTGTTAGTTCCATAAACTTCTTCTCCAGATTTCTTGACACGGGGACACGGATTTGGTACTATATTTCTTGCAGGTTTTAAGCAACACATGTTGTTGTTGCTAATATGGTGGGTGTAGCTCAGCTGGTTAGAGCGCCAGATTGTGGCTCTGGAGGCCGTGGGTTCGAGTCCCATCACCCACCCCATTTAAAAAAGTTCGCTGGGGTGTAGCCAAGCGGTAAGGCACCGGGTTTTGGCCTCGGCATGCGTAGGTTCGAATCCTGCCACCCCAGCCATATAATTATTTTCGGCCTGTAAAGGCCGTATGTGGGCCATTAGCTCAGTCGGCTAGAGCACCTGACTTTTAATCAGGGTGTCCCTGGTTCGAGTCCAGGATGGCTCACCAAGTATTTAAGGGTTCCTGCCTTAGGGTAGGAGCCCTTAAATTTTTTCTGTGTAAATTATTGCTACATACATATTGTTAATTTATGACAAATAATGAACCTACTGCATAATATGTAAAAAATACTTAAGGAGGGACTGCAGTGGCTGAGAACCCTATTCATTATTCTTATTACCCTGTTGATCAATACGCTGGTGTATTGAGAACTGTTCAAGAGTGTGAAGCTGTATGTGAAAATACATTTACAGCGGTATTGGGAAGGCAGGATGGATATTCGCGTGCAACTCAACTGCAGTTATTACGTGATTGTGCGGATATTTGTACCTTAACTGCCAAGTACATTGCCCGTTGCAGCACTTTTGCAAGGCGCCTTGCCGCCTTATGTGCTCAGGTCTGCGAAATTTGTGGCAACCATTGTTTGAGAATGCCTGACCGGGAGTCCCAATTCTGCGGTCGTGTTTGCCTGAATTGTGCCAGGGAGTGCCGGGCTTTTGCGGGAAGCGGTTCACATCACTATCCCGGTTATACAAATCCTGATTATCCCGGTGCTTATTCTTTTGCCCCGGAAGAGTAGAAGGAATGTTAATATAATATCTTTATATCCCCTGCTGCATTGTCGCAGCGGGGTTTTTTCTTTTTCCCCTTCGAGTAGGGAAGTCTTAATGAACGGAGAATAACGAACAATATATAATGATGGGGGGATCTTAATTGAGTAGGGAATCCGGTAAGGATACGGGCAAAGGTAATTTTCCCTTTGGGGAGGAATTTTACTCCTTAAGCCCATCAGAAAGAAAAGCCATATTGGAAAAGCTGGCAGGCGAAGATGTGGATAACCTGCTGGGGTGGGGGCTGTGCAGTACACGGGAGCAGGCAATTGCAGCTCTGGAGCACCTGGAAAAGGATAACGCTTTATTAACCTCCGGTTTGCGGGATAAATTGGTGGACCTGCTTTATAACCAAGAGCAGGGACTAAGCATGCGCGCTGCTTTATTACTGGCCGAGAATGCACCCGGTTATGTAGAGGAAAACCCTCATTTGAACTACAGATTGGCCGGATTGGCTCACTGGTCTCCTGATAAGGGACAAAGGTATAGTTTAATCAAGGCGTTGGCGGCCCTGCCGGAAAGAAACCAACAATTCCATCTTCCCTTTTGCCCGGACCGGGATGAGGTGGTGGAGTATCTTAAAGGGGAAGGGGAAAACGGGGTGCTGTTGTCCCTCCTGCGTGCTGCATTCTACCGTTGGCAGCCGGAAATGGATGATATAACCGACCTGGAGTGGATGCTTTGTGTGCTGCGGGAATGTTCGGGGACTACTGGAGATAAAGCCAAGATGGTATTAAGCTCCGGGGAAGGTAAGCAATTATTCCAGAGTCGTGCCCTCCTGGATGTTTTACGGGAGGAAGCATATGAAGCCGCTGCTGATTGTATTGTCCGCTGCCTGCGGGGTCCCGGGGGAGAACACCGCCTGGAGGAAATGCAGGAACACCTGTCTGAAACCCGGCTGGGAAGTAAAGTGCTGGCAATCCTTTGCCGGTCCCCCGGTTCCTTTGCTATGATGCTGGAAGATGGAATGCCCGGGTGGTGTAGTAAAGCAGTATCCAGGGAGGAATTGACAAGCAAAATTCGCCGGGGTATCCGTGCTGCCAACCAAGCAATATATGTGTTAAACCAACATTCCTCGCCTGGCCAGTAAATGCCGTGGAAGGCGGGAAGTTAGAAGTGAGAGACCTCAGAAAACGGAGGAAACCACCGGGGCGCCCGCGCGCTAAAAGTAACTTTCGAGATAGTTTTTTCAAGGTAGACCCCATGCCGCCGGACGGCGGCACCAGCAGAAGAATGAAAAAGTGACTAAGTGCGTTTTATATACAGCAAATACCGGGGTAAGGAGCGGGCAGCACCCGGAGCAAGCCTACGCAGATCAAATCAAAAGAGCGAACGGAGCGGAGGAATAGCGGCGAATCTTGTCTGAGCGAAGCGAGTTATGCAGCCGCCCGGAGCGGAGTGAGCTCATTCAATTAAAATGCCCGAGTAAGCGAGCGCAGGGTGCTGCCCGCTCCGGCGAAATAATTATCGACTAAACGCAGAAACTACGA
>Ga0182240_100181_pt1 | contig 26739 bp, 18 predicted proteins | sample hydfrates4_PW_90_FD_145594 | JGI IMG/M metagenome (GOLD analysis project Ga0182240, IMG submission 145594) | Subsurface microbial communities from deep shales in Texas, USA - hydraulic fracturing test 4_PW_90 | ecosystem: Environmental > Aquatic > Deep subsurface > Shale gas/oil reservoir >...
CTCTAGATATTCTCTTAATTTTTCATGTCTTTTAGAATTTAAAGGATATCTAGCAGCCGCAATTATTCCTAAAACCAATAAAATTATCGGAACGAAAGAGATTATAAATCTCAACGCAAACAAAAAAGTCTTTGATAGTATAAGGCATAACTGCAACGGCTGAAACTCCTGCATCTATTATTGCAGCCATTAAAATTACCTGGAACATCGTTACATCAGGGGAAAATGTAAAAAGAATAAATCCCGCAACACATCAAACTAACGCACCTAAAATATAAGAGATATTTTTAGATGTCTTTTTAGTAAACGCAGCGGGAATCCTCTCCAATTCATTGGAGAGATGAAAGCTGGTCTTTAAATTAGATTAATCACTATATGAATATAGTAAAATGTATAAAATACTTGTATTTTCTCAAAATTTATGTTAGACTATGTACATGAGTAAAAATAATTTAATTCAAGCTAGAACATGTGTGTATAATGTTAATTACCATGTTGTATGGTCAGTTAAATATAGGAAACCAGTTCTAAATGAGGAAATACAAAAATTTCTTAAAGCTCAGTTTATAAAAATAGGTGAGGAAAAGGGATTTTCTATTGCTACTATGGAAGTAATGCCTGATCAAGTCCGTATATTTGTTTCGGCACATCCTAAAGTTGCACCTTCATATATTGTTAAAATGCTCAAAGGAATTAGTGCTCGAAGAGCATTGATGCAATTCCCATATCTGACACAACAACTCTGGGAAGGACATTTATGGAACTCATCGTTTTATATAGAAACAGTAGGTTCTATATCAGAAGATGCAATTAGAAAATATATTGAACACCAAAAAACAAGGGGATAAAATGATGGGGTTAAAGAAAAATAACTACAACACAAGACAACGGGTTATACAATTTGAGTTGAACCCTAACAAAGCACAAGATATTGTATTAAATGCATTGACATATGCAGCATCAAAACTTTGGAATGTGGCAAATTATGAACGAATGCAATGGAAAAAGGAAAGTGGTAATCCATATCCAAACTGGTATGAACAAAAAGCTAAATTAAAAGAAAATTTTTGGTATAAAAATTTGCCATCACAAACAGCCCAGGAACTGTTGAAACAGCTAGATGAAGGTTGGAAATCATTTTATAAATTGAAAAAGAGTGGAGGAATAAAAAATCCAAAACCGCCCAGATATAAACATAGCAATTTCAATATACGATTCTTAAACAATGGTTTTACTGTATCAGATGGAATAATAAGATTAACAGTACCAAAACAGCAGAAAGAATATATAAAACAAAAGTATGATTTAGACATAAACTTTTTGTACATAAAAGTTCCAAATGAGTATAAAAACTTTGTTGGTAAAATAAAGATCATCGAGATAATACCTATACCGAAAAACAAGAAGTATAGAGTCAATATTATCATCGATTTACCAACAATAGAATATAAGCAGGATAGCAATATATATATGGCCATTGATCTCGGGATTAATAATCTTATGACATGTTACATATCCACAGGCAAAAGTATAATTATATCAGGTAGACAACTACTAAGTATAAACCGCTATTTTGATAAACAAATTTCATATTATCAATCAATAGCAAATGCACAACAGGCAGCTTGTCAAATACAATACAAAGAGAATACCAAACGAATACAACAGTTATATACAAAACGTAGAAAACAAGTAAATCATTTTTTGCATACAGCTACTAAACAAGTAATAGATTTTGCGGAACAAGAAGGTGTAAGTAAGATCATTATTGGTGATATTTCACATATTCGAGATGACAAAAACATGGGAAAAAAGAACAATCAGAAATTTCACAAATGGCCATTTAAAAAAGTAGAAGAACTGCTTATTTACAAGGCACAAGATAGAGGCATATTTGTTGAAAAGCAAGATGAGAGCTATACCAGTCAATGTAGTCCATATGCCGAAGAAATATCAAAAGTAACGGCCCAAAAAAGTAATCGCAAATATAGGGGATTGTATGTAGTGAATGGTAAAGTGTTTAATGCAGATTGTGTTGGAGCGTACAATATATTAAAAAAGTATCTGTGTAGGATTGGTAAAACCAATCCAGCAGTAGTGGCGTTGGACACGCCAGAGATGTATCGATGGAATGGACATCATTTCATTGAGAATCCGAAGCTCGCCAATTTATTAGCGATGTAGTTCACTATAATAGGCAAAGATAGTTGAAACTACATCTATCGATAAGTAAGCTAGAAGATACATAGCGATAAGGAGTCGAAAGCTCTTGATTTTAAAAGGTTCAAAAAACATATTGAAAAAATTGAAAGTACTTCTCTCTTTAGAAAACTCTTCTCTTTCCTTGGTGAACAGAAAAACACCTATCCACGGAATTGAAAAGATCAAGCCAAACGTTATTGCCATCACTATATAACCTGTTCTGATATCAGAAAAAGCATTCACAATTAACATTGGAAGCACCGCACAAACCAACCCTGCAGCTAACGAAAAGGCAAGTCTATATGAATTTAAAGACGTCCTTTCATGGTAATCTAACGTTAATTCGGCTCCTAAAGCAGTATAAGGAGTCATAACCATAGTAAATACGGTTGTAAAAGCTATATATGCCGTTAGTGCGTAAATGAATTTCCCTAATTGATTAGGAAAATTTGCTGGATACCAAAGAATGAAAAAAGATATAAAGATCAAAAATGTTCCTGCCAACAAGTAAGGTCTTCTTCTGCCAAACCTAGTTCTCGTATTATCTGTAATGAATCCCATCAAAGGATCTGTAACGGCATCCCAAATCTTACCAATTAAAAGGATGGGAGCAATATACTGCATCTTCAGACCAATCACATCGGTAAGGAAGATAGCGTGGAAAAAATTTATTATATTGAAAGCACCACCACCAAAAATATCCCCCGACGCATAGAATAACTTAGTTTTCAAAGGTAGCTTTTCACTCTTCACTTTCCCATCTCCTTTATGGAATTAATAAGAAAATAGTTTTAACCCTTAATTACCCAATTTAAATAAGTTCTTTATCTCCTGGTTGGATAACTCAGTTATCCAACTTTCTCCTGTCTTTATAATATTTTCAGATAATTCTTTCTTTTTTTCTAGCATCTCGTTTATTTTCTCTTCAAATGTTTCTAAGGTGATGAATCTGTGAACTATCACGTCTTTTGTTTGACCAATCCTGAAAGTTCTATCTGTTGCCTGACTTTCCACTGCCGGGTTCCACCAAAGGTCATAATGTATAACGTGGTTTGCAGCTGTTAAATTTAATCCCGTGCCTCCAGCCTTTAAAGACAGGATCATAATTGGGTATCTATGCTTTGTTTGAAAGTCGTTTATCATTTCGTCTCTCTTTTTTCTGTTGAGCCCTCCATGAAAAAATAGAGGTTCTATCTTAATGTTATCTGTAAGTATCTTCGTTAATATATCTCCCATCTCTTTGTATTGTGTGAAAAGTACTACTTTTTCGTTGTTGTCTACAATATTTTGAAGTAGGTCCAATAATTTCTCTGTTTTACCAGAATCATCCGGTAAAGGAACTCCTTTTTTAGTGTAGTTAACAGGATGATTGCAGATCTGTTTGAGTGAGGTCAACATTTTAAGTATTAATCCTTTTCTTTGTATGCCGTCAGCTTCCATCTTTTCCAACTCTTCTTCTACGTGTTCAACAACCTCTTTATAAAGTGCAATTTGTGATGGTTTTAAGTATACATATTCGTCGTATGTGAACTTTTCCGGAAGGTCTTTTATGATATTTTTATCAGTTTTAACCCTTCTTATCAAAAATGGATTTATCAAACTTTGTAATCTTTTGGTTGCTGTTGTATCTCCATATTTTTCAATTGGTTTCGCGAAGGTTTCTACAAAACGATTCTTCCCACCCAAATATCCAGACATAAGGAAATCGTATAAGCTCCATAATTCGGTTAATCTGTTTTCTATGGGGGTTCCTGTCATTGCGATCCTCTTTGGAGCGCGGAGAGCTTTTACCGCTTTGGTTTGTTGTGTATCCGAATTTTTTATATTTTGTGCTTCGTCTATAACAACCATTGAAAATTCTTTTTTTGTTAGAAATTCAACGTCATTTCTCACAACACTGTAAGTCGTTATAATTACATCAGAATTATCCTCAAACTTCCTATCACTTCCATGGTAAATGCTTACCTTCAAAGTAGGTGCAAATTTTTCACACTCTTTGTACCAATTCCCAACAAGTGTCGTTGGACAAACCACTAAAACCGGATTCTCTAACGATTTTTCTTCCTTCATTTTGAGAATTACTGATATAACTTGAACCGTTTTACCCAACCCCATATCATCTGCTATACAAACGTTGAAACCTTTTTCTAAATTCGTGTACAACCATCTGAATCCAGTTTTCTGATAATGCCTTAACTCCGCATTAAGATTTTTTGGCAACCTTACTGGAGAAACTTTTCTCAATTCTTCTAAAAACTTTTGCAGGTTGTTATCCAATATTACGGGAAGACCATTCATCTCCTGTGAAAGTATAACTTTCAACGTTTCAAAGTTTGAGGTTAAGTTTATATTCTTGACCTTTTCCATGATAGCTTCAAACTCGTTGGCACCTAAAAACACGTAATTTTCTTTTATCTTAACTATCCCTTTTGATTTTTTTGCCAACTTTTCAAACTCTTCAAGTGAAATTTCTGAATCTCCTATGAGTACGGTGTAATTGAATCGTATGAGCTTGGACAAAGATAAAAAGGATACGTGACTGCCTGTAGAGTTTGCTTTTAAAACGAGTTTTGGTCTTGAAACCTTTTGAAGTCCTTTTGGAGCTAGTATTTCAACGTTCAGGAGTTTCAATATGGGCATTGCATTTATCATTATTTCCGATAACTGTTCCGTATTGACCATTATTTTAGAACTTTTCTTCTTTAAAAACTCACCAAAGAATTCCGCGTATTTTGCAATGGTTACTATCTCTTTCAAGACCTCTGACTTTCCATCTTCTTGGCTTTCAAAGAAAGTTTTTATATCTTGGTAAGTATCAAAAGGCTCATCTTTTCGGTAGATATCGAGTGATAGGTTGAAAAACAACTCTCCCATATCCTCTATACTAATAACCAATTGATACTTACTTTGCCTCAAAAGTAAAGGTTCAAGATAGTTTTTTATACTTTCGTAGGTTCTTTTTTCTTCAAACTTTTGGGCGGTGTATACCTTGGATTCAAAGAACACATCGGTTATTTTATTCTTCACTTCTGTTTTGTAATACTTTTTTATGAGATATTTGATGTACTGGGATACAAGGTATTCAACGATTTTTTCCCTTTTCATGTATTGACCTTTTTCGTTGATTACTAGATCCAGTGGAACGATAGAACTCAAATAATTAACGTAGTCCTTCACATAATCGTTAAAGTAAACAGGTGAGTAATCGATAACGAAGTCTTCTTCGTTAATCTTTTGTGGAGTAGGGATAAATGCTTTCATGTCTATAAGCTTGTATACGAAAGAAACCAATCTTTTTAAAAATAGTGATGCTTCACTGTCCTCATCGGTTTCCATAAGAGGTATCAATTCAAATAAATCAAATAAATCTTCGTAATGCACCGTATAGTGACCATTTTCTTTTTTACATTCTAATTCTTCTAACGGTTCACCTTCTAAAATAATATTGGGAGTAATGGGAGAATAAATAAATTTAATATCTGTCTCTTTGAAATATGGGTTAAACTCTTCATCTATACTTTCATCTTCTTCGTTTATAGCTTTCGATAACAGATTGTACATCTTCAAAAGAAGGTTTTTAAAGTTTTTCCCATCGTAAAAATAGGCTTCATCAGGTAGTAGGTTTATAACCTTTTCTATCTCATATTTTTCATACGAAGGATCTGGTTGTTCCATCGGTTTGGTAGGTTCTTCCTTTTTATCTGTAAAGATAGAATCAGAAGTTTTTTCTGTCTCTTTAGCGATATCTATCAAATCTTTCTTTTTCATGCCGTGCATTTCGAAGATCAAAAAAGGGTCTTTGTCTATCTCATCAGCTATTATATAGTAAATGGCTGCCAAATGTTTGCAAGGATTTGCCCAATCAGGACATGAACAATGTGCCTCTATCTCGTTCCAACTTTGTGGAAACAACTTTATTCCCATATCTTTGGTAATATCTAAAAGTTCTTCGGGAAGGTTCCCACCAATTAGCATAGCAGCAAGATCTAATCTTTCGCTTAGAATTTTTTTAATTTTTTCTTTCTCTTCTTCCGTAAAAACAGGCAAAGCTATCCTTTCTCTATAGGGATTCGGTCTCGTACCTTGAACCCTTGCTGATATTACAGAGTTTTTTTGAATTTTAATCTCCAAAACCGCCCCTTTTTTTGCGTAACTTCTACCGCGGGGCAACCTATTAGTGTCCCTGTCAATATTTTCCAAGGCCTCTACCCATTTTTTGCCCCACCAACTTTTTCCAAAAACGTATTTTCCTCCCATTTTTCTTTTTTCTGCCTTCCTTCGTAATTACTTTTTAAGAAGGGATTTTGGAGAGCAACCTCCAAAATCCCTTGGTTTAGATTATGATAAATAATATTACTGAAATTATAACATATTTAATTTATGATTAATATAGTAGACAAAATGTGTAACTAGCTCTATATTAAAGAACTCAACATGTTTTCAATTTTATCAAACCAGTATTTATCATATTCTGAAAGAACTTTAGTAGGATCTTCTGGTCTCATTAATAGTTTTATTTTCACATTGAATTCGTTATATTCGAAAACTTTCTCTTTATCATTTTCTTCAAATAACTTTTTATACCAATCGATTTTTCTATAAGCGCTTGAATGCTCAGTTCCTTTTGGATCCACAAAAAGAATGTAATAATCATTTCTTCTTTTTAGCCAAAAAATAAAATCAGGATAAAATCTACTCATTTTATTTATGTTAGGATTATAATATGGAATATAAAGTTCATCTAAACTTTCATCTAATTTACTAAAAAACCACCAATCGAATTCTTCGAACTTGTTGTCTTCTCTTTTCAAATAATTTTCAAGATCGCTTATAAATTTTACTTCACTTGGTACTTTTATAATATGGTTTATATACTTTATTTTTTCATCTTCAGATAGTATGAGTGGAACGTAATAGTGATTAGGAATATACTTTATTTTGATTCGTTGACCTCCACTTTCAAATTCTTCCTCTTCACTTATGCTTTTCACTTTCTTTAAATATTCTTCCTGCGGTATTTCTCCATATTGTTCTTCTACTTCTTTCATAAACTTCGTAGAGTTTTTAACTTTTTCAATCTTATTTTGTATCTCATAAATATCTTTCAAATACACTCTGATTTCCTTAAAATGTTTTATTTCTTCATCTAATTCTTTGAGGCCCTGAAAGTCTTTCGGAGCAAGGTTAAGATAATTAAAAAACCTTTGAACAAGCAAATCTACATTTTTAATGGTTTTCTCTTTGATATTAAAATTGCTTCGTTCTTTTAGACTTCCCCTCAAAAATTTTATTTTCTTTGGTTCCGTTTCGTATCTCATTAGAAACACTCTATCATCGGTAATAAACTCACCTAATTTAGATAATAACTCAAGATCTTCAGAAGAAATTTCAAATTTTATCTGTTCTTTCCTTTCTAAAATAGGCACTTTTGATTGTTTGTAGATTGGTACAAGTAAATCTTTCTTTTTGATTTTGTCATTTTCAAAAAGTGTAAGCTGATTCTCGCCATCTTTTTTTCTTTCTTGTTCTAACTCTTGAACAACTGTTTCTAAAGCTTTTCTATTCGTTCCAAAGATAAATAGAGTCTCTATTGGTAAAACCTTGTTTTTAATTGCTTCGAACACTTCTTGATCTATTTCTTTGGCATTGTATAGTTGCAATATTCTTTTCCTCTTATTTCTTATAGGTTCTATTCTCACACCTCTACCAATAGATTGAAGAATAAATTTCTTTGCACTCTTATCAGTTCCTATGTTTATAAAATTAATTACATTAGGTCTATTGGAATCCCAACCTTCGTAAAAACTTCGAGATCCCATAAGGATGTTAATATCAGATTCTTCCTTATTCAGATTTTCAAAATAACTTTCACCTTCATATCTCTCTTGAAATTCATATCCTACTAACTCACTTTTTAACCATTCAGATATATTTCCTATTTTTATTAATGCAAACGGCGTATCGCTTGTTTTCAATTTAAAGGCTAACTCTTGGTTATTGGACTGTCTAATTATTATTTCAATTTCCCCATGAACGGTTGAATTAAATACATATTTTAATATTTCTTCTTTTGTTATACTCTTTAGTGTGGATTCTTCTATCTTTATTTTTTGGTCTTTTTCAAACATACAGTGTGGTTCTTTGCGTAACTCTTCCCAAAGCTCCTCAATAGCCACTTTTAGAATCTCAAGATCAATTTCTCCAACTGCTACTTTTTCAAGTTCTCTAAAAAATAATTTGAGATCTGCATCTTTAGTATTAACAGAATTAACCAGTGTTAAAAGTAAAGGTTTATGGTATAACCCAGCTTGGACATGGGTAATTTCTTCATAAAACTTTTTCACATAAGTTAGAAGAATCAATGATTTCAAAACTATCTTTTGTTTTTCTTCCTTTTTGTAATCTTCTTTATCGTTTTTAAATGCCCTTATCTCTTGTTTTAAAATGCTCAAATGCTTACCATATCCTGCGTTTATGAAACTTGAAAGATTAAATTCATAAGCACATGTCACTATATCTCTTGGATCTATGAACGTCGCTGAAGAATTAAACAAAAATCCATTTCTTGACATAATAGAATAAATATGTTGCCTTTTGGAATCTTCTTTATCTCCTTTATGAGCTTCGTCTAAAAAGATGTACCATTTCCCATCATTATCATAGTTTTTGAAATCTATAATCTTATCTTTTTGCTCATCACTTAAATTATCAGATCTGTAATAAAAAATACTTGTCCCAAATAATTGAGGATTTCGCTTTATCTCAGAGTATTCTTTTAACTCATGCAAATATATGTTATTTTCATTCGACCTATTAAATTCATCCACATGTTTTTTAAGCTGCTCTATCAAATCATCTCTATGGGTTAAAACAAGAATATCGTGTGGCGGAATCTCCTTCCTGTTTATTAATTCCGATAAAATTTGAATTAGTTTTATGATAACAAGTGTTTTACCACTTCCAGTAGCCATCCAGAAACTCATACGATTAATAAAGTTCTCATAAGAGAGCTTGTTATTATCTACTTGAGGATAATATTCTGCTAAAAGCTTGTAGCTGCTTTTATTTGTCAATTTAAAATCAAAATCACTATCTAGGCCATTGTTTTTGTACCAATTAAAAAGCTTTTCTTTTCTTACTTTGTTTATTTCCAAACTTTCGTTATTTTGATAATCTACAAAATCCTCAAAATACTTCCATAATACCTTGATAGCATTTCTTACCGCATTTTGTTGATAATCCCAAAGAGTTTTGCTTTCTGAAAACCCTTCAAAATCAAAATTATTCCACGTAATCGGTAGCTCTTCAAATCGTATATTTTCTATCATATCTTGTAATAATGTTTCCAACCTGTTCACCACCAAATCAGAGGTTTTATGAGCTTATAATTCAAGTCTTTTAAGTTTATTTTCTCACCATCTTCAAATTCCACGTAGTCCGAGTGAATCTTCTTTATCCATTTGCCAGTTAAGTTGGACAATGTTTCTGCAATGTCTATATTTTTATATAGCTTAGATAAATCTACTTTTACCTTATTGTTTTCATAATCAATCTCAAGAGCTTCGAGCATCTTTAAGTCTTTCATAAAAACATATTGATTGTATGGATCTTCATACGGATTATCAAAGAGTGTTGAATCTTCATATTTTACCCTTCTTAATGTGTCTTCGTATTGTTCGAGCTCGTAGTATTTGAAAAAGCCACCTGCATTATTTTGATTGTACTTTTCTTTCACGTCTTTTTCTTTTGAAATGCCAGATTTATCGTATGCCAAAACTTTTTTCATTCTTGCTAAAACTATCGAATAAAAATGTTCTCCCATCTCTACACCAAGCCATTTTCTACCAAGTTTGTGGGCTACTGCTGTTGTTGTACCTGAGCCAAGGAAGAAATCTAAAACAATATCCTTCTCTTTTGCTGATGAAGTATAAATTGCTCTTTCGAGGACTTTTTCGTGATTTTCTGTGCTAAATCCCCATATTGATGAGTAACCAACCCAATCGGTCCAATTATCAGTCAGTTTTTGAACCTCCGACTCTTGAGTAATAGGTTCACCTCTATCGTTTAATTTAATTTTGCCTTCTTTTTCTAATTCAAAGATCGACTCTTGACTCAAAGCCCAGTGTCTTCCTTCGGGTGGCAACATTTCTTTGCCTAGAATTATCCTTGCGCGGGTAGTAGTTTTCCCATTTTTCTTTTTAAGATTTTCCTTTGAAAATAATTTTATATACTCAGTTGGTATCGGGGACCATCTCACTCCTGGCAAATGCATCCCTCTCCATTTAGGCCCGGTTCTTTCCTTAGTAGCTGTTCGGAATAAATAGTCATTTGTCTTTGTATAGAAAAATAATGAGTCATGAGCACTGTGATAGCGATTGATTTGTTCTGTCACTTTGGCTGATTTACTTAAAATAATTTCATTTCTAAAATTCTCTTCCCCAAAAATTTCATTCATCAAAAGCCTAACAAACATATTCCCATTATAGTCACATCTGACAAAAATACTTCCTTTATTATTCAAAATATCCTTTGCTAACAGCAACCTATTTTCAAGCAACGTTATCCAACTGCTATCTTTATATTTCACCGAATAGAAATAATCTGCATCTTGCTCCTTATTAAACGGTGGATCAATATATATAGTCTGTACTTTTTCTTTGAATTTAGGAAGAATTGTATTTAGTGCTTGATAGTTTTCACTCTTTATAAGCCATCCATCTAATGAATTATCTAAATCATCAAAAAGGCCTAAAATCTCGAGTTCTAGATCTTTGAAATATTTAGTGTCAATTGGGAGATGTTTATACTTTTCAGTTAATTGTTTCCCTTCTATAGTGTTTTCTAAAATATTGTTTTTATTAAACTCTTTATCTACAATCCCTAACTCTTTCCATTCATTTACTTGTTCCTCAAATTTTTCATGGTTCATAACCTTTTCTATAACTTCTATATCCTTCTTGGCTATTCTATCTAAAGTTATCACATAATTAGAAATTAAAACAAACTTTGGCTTGTTCCATATCTTTACTAACTCATCTTCAAATTGTGAAATGAAATCTATTATCTTAAACGCTATGTCTTTTAAAACTTGCAATTCTTTTATTCTTTCTTCTGTCCATTCACTCTCTCCAGAAAAGACATACTGATATAACCAAATATTGAACTGTTCTCTCAAAAATTCTTTTGCATTCTTGTTTATAAAGTAATCTACTTCACTTTGTTTTTCAAAGACTCTGAAGGCTTTATTTAACTCCTCTTCAGTTGTTGTTATCCCTTCTTTTTTCAAAGATCTTAAAATGTCAACAATCTTTGTTTTTCTTCCTCTTTCTGAGTATAATACATTGAAAACAATAATTCCGTCTTTTCTTTTTTCTTTAAACTCGTATATTATTTCTCTCTTTTCATTCGCTTTTTTATGCTCTAATGTCGAAACATCAAAATAATACTTGTGCTTGTCTATTTCTACTTCTAAATTTTTGAATAATCTATCTGTTTTAACATAATACAGCATGTGTGTTTTCCAGAATAAGATGACATCTTTATCGTCTGTATATACCTTTTCGTAGACATTTTGATGAAATGGTGTGTACCTGAAGTAGATTGAACCTGTTTCAGAGAAGTATCGATTGAAAAATGTATAAAGTTTATCAAATAATTCTCCCCTGAACTTAGGAAATGGTTTTAAGGCATCATCTATATCTTTTTTTAGTTGTGGGAATACTCCTTTTTTGTAGTAATTTGATTTGATCTTCATTAAATTAATATATCCTGATTCTCCTTCTACCTTTGCCCCAACAAAAATGTCTTCTAAGGCATCGAAAAATTTAATTTCTTCTTTAGTCATATTGCTCGCTCCTTTTAATTTTAACGGTAATTAACTTTACTATTCTAAGTATTTAACAAATTTCTTTTATGTTCTTTTTATGTTCTTTTTATAAATTATAACATTAAGCTACTTTATAATAAAAAATTATTAATGAAATACTTGAAAAAAAATATCACTCCTCATAAAAAAGGAGTGACATCTTCAACAATACAATTACAGTACAGATACTTCCGATGAGCAACGGATCATCCTATTACAACTATTTTAACAATTCTTTTAGTTCTTCTATGGTTATTTCCAACAAGTTATCTCCTATGTAATCTATGGTTTTTTCATCTGCTTTTCTTATTTTCTCTTTTATCTCTTCGGTTAATTGGTTACCGAACCTTTTGCTTAATATTCTAATTGCAAAATCTTTTTCACCTTCAAGTTTTCCTTTTTCAATTCCTTTTTTCATTCCTTCATTCTTCAACTTTTCAGCTATCGTCATTATCAATTCACCCCTTTCATCCATTACTTTTTTCGCTACTTCCCTAACCCTTTCTATGTTTATATCGTCCCTTGTATACATTAAATACAACATACAAGATTCAAATAATTCATTAAACGTCTTTTGTTGTCTATCTACATATCTGTTATTTTCTTTGGTTAAATAATTTAGGTCTAGTACTTTGGTAATCTCAGAAGGTAAATAGTTTTCTAAGAAATTTTGAGCTATTTTTTTGTTACCAAAATGTTTTTTGAAGAAAGCATCATGTGGGTTGTTTAATTCGCTCATCTTTTGCCTCGCTTTGTGCTATAGATTTTGTTTGTTCAAAATTAATTATACCATTTATTTGTTTAATTATAATAATGATTGTAGAAATTTTGACAAATTGCCTTTTATAACTTGACTTTTGCTTAATACTAAACTAGAATATAAATAATGAGTGTAATTTTATCAAATATTGTTTTTGGAGGAAAAGATGGAAAATAACGGTTTTAAAAGTGGTTTCGTTGCCTTGGCTGGAAAGCCTAACGTAGGAAAATCAACATTGATAAACGCTTTGATGGGTCAAAAAGTGGTCATTGTTTCTGACAAGCCACAAACCACAAGAAATAGAGTAAACTGCATATTAACGGAAGATCATTACCAAATAGTTTTTGTCGACACACCAGGTATTCATAAGCCTATAAGAAAAATCGGGGAATACATGGTCAATATCGCAATAAACGCATTGAAAGGCGTTGACTTAATACTTTTTATAATCGATGCAAAGGATGGTTTAAGAAATTCAGATTTAAGAGTTGCTGAAATAGTCGATAAATCAAAAATTCCTACTATTCTTCTTGTGAACAAAGTTGACCTAGTAAAAGATAAAGAGAAAATTAACCTGATGACTGAAAAAATACAAAGTTTGTGTTCAAATATAGTTAAAACCATTGAAATTTCGGCCTTAACAGGTAAAAATCTTTCTGAATTAAAACAAAGTATTATAGATTTATTACCTGAAGGTCCACAGTACTACCCAGAAGATATGATCACCGATAAACCGTCAAAGTTCATCATTTCTGAGTTAATTCGGGAAAAAATCTTTCATTTAACAAAGGAAGAGATCCCTCATTCAAGCGGTGTAGTTATAGAAGAACTGAAAGAAAGAGAGAACGGCGTTTTGTACGTAAGAGCAGAAATTTATGTTGAAAAGAAAAGTCAGAAACCTATTATAATAGGTAAAAACGGAAGTATGATTAAAAAGATCGGCCAATTGGCAAGACAAGACATCGAAGAACTTTTTGAAAGAAAAGTCTACCTTGATCTTTACGTAAAGGTTCGTGACAAATGGAGAGACGACAAAAACATTTTAAATAACATTATGGAATACAAAGTAGAAGAAATAAAAGATTGAAAATAGACTGCTATATGCAATTTAATCAATTCTAAAGGCCTTGTCAGCTTCTATAATTTCCTTCGCAACATCAACTAACTTTTTGTTGGAATTTCTACTCTTTTTTTGCAAAAATTTCATAGATTCTTCTTCGTTTAATTGTAATCTTTCCATTATGATACCTTTGGCTTTTTCTATTAATTTTCTTGATTCCAAAGTTTCTTTGGTTACTTCTAATTCATTTTTTAAATTTTTAATATCCTCAAATCTAGAAAGAGCTATTTCAATCGCGGCTTTCAAATCAGATTCATCTATTGGCTTTATTAAGTACCCTAAGACTCCCAGATTTTTTGCTTTATCTATCAATTCTTCATCATCGTAACCGCTTACAATCAATGTGGGAATAAAAACCTTCTCGCTTATCCTTCTTAATGCCTCCAAACCATCCATAACAGGTAGATTTATATCGGCTATAATCAATTCAGGCTTTTTTTCTAAAGCTAATTTGACCAACTCTTTACCGTTTGTAGCTTCTCCTACTACTTTACATCCTAAATTTTCTAAGTTACTTTTTAACCCCATTAAAATTAGGTATTCATCCTCAGCAATCAGTACCTTCAAGTCCTTCATTGTTTGACCCCCAACATCTTCAAATTTTCTCTATTTCTTCAACGGAACTATTCGTACCAATTTGTTTTACTGGGATTTCAATTCGTACTTTGGCACCATTAGCACTTTCTACATATATCTCCCCATTTAGCTGTTTAGTAATTATAGAATATACGATCGATAAACCAAGCCCCTGAGTATTTTGAATATCGAAATTTTGCGGGAATCCTACTCCGTTATCCGAAATCTCCAGCTTTATTGTTTCGTTCTCGAATTTTGAAACAATAGTAATCTCACCATTTTCTTTACCAACAAAAGCATACTTTAGGCTGTTAGTAATCAACTCGTTCACTACCAAAGCTATCGCAGACGCCTTGCTATATGAAACGAAAATATCGTCCAATTCAAAGTTAAATCTAATCTCTTCTCTTGTACTGCTCATAAATTTGACTATCTTAATTATCATCTCTTTGAGATTGATAATACTTCTACCTAATTTATCTTTTGACAACAAATCATGGACTGCGGCTATACTTTTTATCTTCGACATTAAATCATCGAGCATTTCTATTACATCTTTCCTTGAATCTTTTTTATTGGACATTTTATACAAAGACATCAAACTAATTATGGACTGGAGATTATTCTTGATTCGATGATGACTCTCTTGTAACAATACAGAACTTCCAACCAACCTTGTGTCATGAATTGCTAACGCAGCTTGATGAGCTATAGTCTCTAAATACTTTATCTCTTCTTCAGAATATATATATACTTCTTTGTAATAAATATGGATTATACCACTCAACCTTGATCTTATGTACAAAGGGACACATATGAAACTACAGATATCTTTGTTGATTTTAAAGAATTTTTCGAAACCTTTATCTCTTTTTGAAAAATAATAAACTTTTTCATCCCCGATTAAATTTAAGATTTCTGATTCATTCGGTTCAACTTCCACATTCTTATTTCGTTTGTAAAAAGCTTTATCTATTATTGCGTTTGTGTCCTCATCCATTAAAGATATTCCACATGCCTCTGCTTTCATAGCCTTTGCAGCATTTTTCGCAAGTAGGTTCATAAGATCATCTAACTCATATTCTGATGTTAAATATTCCGCAGCTTCAAAGACCGATTCAATTAGTTGACTTTCTTCAGGATTTACATTGTTGCCATCAGAGTCAAATCCCATAATTTTGTTTATCAATTTTTTAGGATTATTTTTTACTTCTTGAGAGTCCAGAATTTCGGTGATCTCACCTTCATTCAATATTGCTATCTTATCAGCGATTCTCAAGGCATCTTCCCACTGTTTGGTTATGTAGATTACACTTTTACCTTCTTTTTTGTGAATTCTTATCATATTGTGTAGATTCATCAAAGAACTTAAAGAAATATTTTCAGCTGGTTCGTATAAAATTACAACATCTGGATTAACAGAAAACGCTCTTACAAACGCTAAATTTTTCTTTTCTTCTAGTGTAAGATCTCCTACTTTTACGTATGGTGATAAGTTCAAACTATACTTTTTTAAGATTTCCTCCACCATTTTTTGAGTTTTCCTTTTAAAGTAAAAAATCGATGTTTTCTTCTTATAAGAAGTATCTAAAAACAAATTTTCTGAAACAGAGAGGTTCTCTAATAATTTAGGTTTTTGATTAATAATTTCTATCTTATTTTTCTTTAGATCATATAGATTGAAAGGGATAAGTTGCCCCATATGAAACAAATTTCCTTCTGCAGGTAACTTACCAATTAATCCATTGATAATAGCATTCTTACCTGAGCCTTCTTGACCAACTATGGTTATAACTTCGCCTTTATGCACTTCTAAAGAGAAATTTTTTAAGAGTTCAGTGCCTTGATCTTTTACACAAAAATTTTGAATTTCAAACAAATTTGACATAACAATTCCCTCTAAAATCAAAAAATCTTTATTAATTAATTTTACCAAATTAATATAAATTAAGAAAGTCTAAGATTTTTTAACTTAATCAGGAATAAATGACTTAGAACAACTCTAATCGGATCTAATCGCCCCTAATCGATATTGACATAAAAATGAAAATATGATTAAATGATTTCAGAAAGTCATCCTCAAGGGTGGGATGATAATATTCAAAAAAATTTAATAATATAAGGTCATGAATGCCTTAGTATATCTGAAGAGATATGCTAAGGCATTTTTTGTTTGTTAAGTATCTTTACTCACTTAGTAACAGAAAAATTAACAGGAGGTGTTTTTATGAAGCGTTTTTTGGTAGTTTTGGTATTGTTAGTGAGTTTATTTGCATTTTCTGAAACCTTTTTACTCTCTCCGAAGTCTATGAACAACCCTTATTGGTTCGCAGTAGAAAACGGCATGAAAGATGCAGCAGAAGCCTTAGGAGTTGAAGCAATATTTGATGCTCCTGTTGAAGTGGATGCAGCAGAACAAGCTCAAAAGATACAAGCGTATATTGTTCGTGGTGTAGACGGCATTGGGATATCTCCCAATGATCCAGAAGCTATTAAATTCGTCATTCAACAAGCTTTGAACAGAGATATCCCGGTAATAACTTTTGATTCAGATTCACCAGATAGCGGTAGATATGTATATTTGGGAACTAACAATTACAATGCAGGATACGTTGCTGGTGAACTTATGGGACAACTTATAGACCAACATAAACCTGATAAAACAACTTTGAATTTTGCTATTTTAACAGGGGGGTTGGCAGCACTTAACTTGAATGAGAGAATTGCAGGATTCAAGGATGCACTGGAAGAATACTCCCAAAAAACTGGAAAGGAAATAGTATATGTTGCTGATCCTTTCCCTGCTGAGGACGACACTGCTAAAGCTGTTCAAATTTTAACAGATGTAAATAAACGTTATCCAAATTTAGATGGATGGTTCATTGCCAATGCATCGGCTGCATATGTTCCTGTGGATACAATGGTTAAAGCCTTAGGAGGAATGGAAAAGGCAGAATCACTTCTCATAGTTGCTTTTGATACTTTACCACCAGAATTAGAACTCGTAAAAGCAGGTGTCTGGAAAGGACTAGTTGGGCAAAGACCATATGATATGGGTTATTTGTCGCTAGCCATTTTGTACAATATGTCGAAATTGGGTGTAGACAAAACACTACAATTATTACCAAAAGTAACAAATGAAGACGGTTCAGTTGATTATATTATAGATACGGGGGTTGACGTTGTAACTTCTGAAAATGTCGATGAATTCTATGAATATGCCAACGAAGTTTATACTAAAAGATAAATAAACTTTCTTAAGCGATGGGAATCTCTTATTCTCATCGCTTTTTGTTAATTAAAACTTCAAAAATTTTGTCTAATGCGCTCATCCCTCTTATTATTCTAGCTTTAGGAGATTTCTTTAAAAAAATTATAAGAAAGATTAAAAAATTTTAGTACCATTTTTAATTTTCATATTATAGGAGCGAGGTATTTAAAATGAAAAAAGCAAAAATGTATATAGACAAAAACTTTGTGATTGACAAGGTAGATAACAGACTTTTTGGCTCTTTTATAGAACATCTTGGTAGAGCTGTTTATACAGGTATATATGAGCCTGGTCATCCAAAAGCAGATGAAAAAGGGTTCAGAAAAGATGTGATAGATTTGGTCAAAGAATTAAACGTTTCTATTGTTAGGTATCCCGGCGGAAACTTCGTTTCAGGATACAACTGGGAGGATGGTGTAGGTCCAAAAGAGAAAAGACCTAAAAAGCTTGAATTAGCCTGGCGCTCATTAGAACCAAATGAATTTGGTACTAACGAGTTTATAGAATGGTGCAAGTTAGTTAATACAGAACCTATGATGTCAATTAATTTAGGTACAAGAGGAATAGATGAAGCTAGAAATTTTGTTGAGTATTGCAACTTCCCTGAAGGAAGTTATTACAGTGATTTAAGAAAACAACATGGTTACAATGATCCACACAACATAAAAGTATGGTGCTTAGGAAACGAAATGGATGGCCCATGGCAAATTGGACACAAAACCGCCTTAGAATACGCCAGACTGGCTGAAGAAACCGCTAAAGTGATGAAATTGGTTGATCCAAATCTAAGCTTGGTTGCTTCTGGAAGCTCAGGATGGCACATCCCAACTTTTGGTGAATGGGAGGCAACTGTGCTCGAACATACTTACGATTATGTTGATTTTATCTCTTTACATGCCTACTACGACAATTATGAAAATAACATAGAAAACTTCTTAGCAAAGTCTATTGATATGGATTCATATATAAAATCAGCTGTAGCCGCATGTGATTATGTAAAAGGTCGAAAGAAAACTAACAAAACGATTTATATATCATTTGATGAATGGAATGTCTGGTTTCATTCAAGAAAAGAAGATGAGAAAGTTGAACCCTGGCAAATTGCTCCGCCATTACTGGAAGATGTATACACTTTTGAAGATGCTTTGTTAGTAGGTTTAATGCTAATTACGCTCCTAAAACATGCTGATAGAGTTAAGATAGCTTGTTTAGCCCAGTTGGTGAATGTAATTGCACCAATTATGACAAGAAAGGGTGGAGGTGCATGGAGGCAAACAATATTCTATCCATTCATGCATGCTTCTAACTTCGGAAGAGGCACCGTTTTACAACCAGTCATATCTTCTGAAACATATGACACTAAAGATTTTAAAGGTGTTCCATTTGTGGACGCAGTTCCCGTTTTTAATGAAGAGAAAAGCGAATTAACGATATTTGCAGTAAATAGAGCACAAGATAAGATGGAGTTTGATTGTGAATTAAAAGGTTTTGAAGATTATTCTGTGATAGAACACATAATTTTAGAAAACAATGATCTTAAAGCTGTAAATACAGAAGATAATCCAGACAACGTTAAGCCCCATAGCAATGGAAATGCAAGGAATGAAGATGGAAAAGTAAAAGCTGAATTGTCATCACTTTCTTGGAACGTTATTAGATTAAAGAAGTAATAAAATTAAAAGCAAAAGGATACTATGAGAATTTACGAAATTGGGAGGGAAAGTTGTACTCACAAGTTGGAAGAATAAAAGGGGCAAAAAAGAAAATCGATATTAATCTAATTCCATATTTTGCCTGGGCAAATAGAGAAGAAGGACCGATGGCGGTATGGATCAGGAAGTGAAATCTTTTCAAAATTATAGCATTTCTTAAATAAAATGTATTATACTAGTTATAGCAAAAAACTACGGAGGAGTTTTGGCAGTGAAAAAAACTAAACAATCTATCATAAAAGATTACATCCTTGATCAATTAAAGAGTGGGGAATTAAAAAAAGGAGATAGAATTCTATCTGAAAATAAATTGGCTGAATTTTTTTCCGTCAGCAGACAGACAGTTAGAAAAGCTATCTACGATTTAGAAAAAGAAGGGTATTTGGTTACTAGAAGAGGCAGTGGAACTTACGTTAAATCGATGAGAAAAGATAAAGAAAACATAGGTATTTTAACTCAATCTTTAACTGACTATATATTTCCTTTTATAGTTATGGGGGCAGAAGAGGCATTAAAAAACACTAAATGTAAATCTTTTATAGGTAACGCAAAAAACGATCCTGTTGTAGAAAGGGAGACCTTAGAAAGGTGGATGGATCTTGGATTAAAAGGTATGATAGTGGATCCAGTAGTAAGTGCCACTAAACAAGCCAATGTAACTCTTTTAAAAGAGATAAGCGAACAGATTCCAACTGTAATTATAAATAGTGATCTCAATATTCAACACGCTGGGACGTTGGTTCTGAATGATTACGACTGTGGATCTTTTGCTGCAAAGAAATTTATCAAATTAGGGCACAAAAGGGTCGCTGTGATATACAAAGCCGTTCATAAGGCTGCAAATGAAAGGGCTAATGGTTTTATAGACACAATAAAAGAACATAAGCAAATATTGCTATACGAATTGCCTTTTCACGGTCAAGAAACATCCGATGAAGTCTTTAATTTAATCATGTCACTTTTGAGCCTCCCAAAAAACAATATACCCACTGCAATTTTTTGTTCAAACGATTTAGTAGCTATGCAAGTGATAATGGCTGCAAAAAAGCTGAATCTTGATATACCAGACGATATTTCGTTAATAGGTTTTGATGATGCAGACTTTGCACAAGCCCTTGAGATTTCTACTTTTAGGCATCCAAAACAGCAATTCGGTGAAAAAGCTGCTCAAATGCTGCTTAAAATGATCGAGGAAAATAACAATGGAAAACCAGAAAAAATTGTTGAAAAAGCTGAATTTATAGGAAGAAATAGCCTTATTCAAAAAAAGTGAGGAAAAAAGATGGTTGATCTTTTAAATCTTAAAATAGAACAAATGGCTGATTTGAATTTCAAATGTGAATGTGGAAGAACTCATAAAGTAGATATCGAAAAAATAATTGTAGGAAGTAATATTCTGAATGATAAAAGTAATTTTATAGATATTATTGACTCTGAAAATTTATTTGTTGTGGCTGATAAAAATACCTACAAGAGTTGTGGGAAAGAACTAATTACACTCTTAAAAAGAGAAAATTACCAAATAACTGAGTTTATTTTTCAAAATGAAGATCATTTGATTCCAAATGAAAAAAGCATTGGAAGATTATTGATAGAAATTCCTAAGAATACATCGTTAATAATTGGTGTTGGTTCTGGGACTATAAACGATCTTTGTAGATTTTTAAGCTACAAACTCAATATCCCTTATATAATCTTCGCAACCGCTCCTTCAATGGATGGATATGCTTCAATGGTCTCGCCTTTAATTGTAGAAGGTTTTAAGAGAACGTATGAAGCAACTTATGCAAAAGCAATTGTAGCAGATACACAAGTTCTAAGAAATGCACCTTTAGAAATGATTCATGCAGGATTTGGAGACATTCTTGGAAAGTTCACTTCTTTGACGGATTGGAAACTTTCTAAATTAATCAACGATGAATATTATTGTGAAAAAACTGTTGAATTTGTAGAAAAAGCCAGGGATCTTTGTGTAAAAAATGCTGAGAAAATAAGTCAAAGAAGTGAAGAAGTCATTAGACAAATAATGGAAGCACTAATTATTTCTGGAATAGCCATTGGATTTGTAGGTTACTCTAGGCCAGCGTCAGGGGCGGAACATCACCTAGCACATTATTGGGAAATGGATGCCATATCAAAAAATATACCACACCCTTTACATGGAAATTCTGTTGGAGTAGGAACGGTTGTTGTTTCGATGATCTATCAATTAATGAAAGATAAACTTCCTAAAGGATTAACTCCACCAGATCCTGAATACTTAATTTCAATTCACAAAAAGGTAGGTTCGATATATAGCCCAAAAGAATTAGGTATTCCAAAAGATGTCTTTCAAGATAGTATCATACATGCCCGAGAAATCAGAAATAGATACACCATTCTTCAATTAGCTCATGAGTTTAACCTTTTAGAAAAGATATCAACAATTCTTACAGAAAAATTTTATGGTTAATTTTTATCTTTGACAGCTCGGCTAAAAATTATTTAGCCGAGTTTTTGTTTTCAATCATAATACTTTTCACATTGGTCAGAGGATTACCCGCCGGAAGTGGAAAATAACTTTGATTTTTGGAACTTTTAGCTTGTTTTTTCACAAGAAAAAACAAAAAGATGATATAATAAGTAAGTAATATGGAAGCAAATGAAGAGTGTGTCAAAAAAGTTTTTCTTTTTTCGGGAAAGAGGTTGATTTAAGGGAGGCTCGTTTAAGGTTGGAAAAAGAAACAAAAGTCAACGAAAAAAATTATTATTCTAGGTTAGACACGTTTATAAGAAAAAATTATCCCGAAATAAAATTGGGAGCTATTTATAGTTTGATAAGAAAGGGTTTTGTTAAAGTCAATGAAAAGAGGGTCAAAAAGAACAATTATATCTTAGAAATAGGAGACAACGTTAAAATTATTCTGGATGAAAATAAATTAGAAGAATTATCCAGACCTACTCAACCTTCTTTAAAGGCAAGACCAGTCTCTTTTGACATTATCTATGAAGATAAAGACCTTCTAGTGATAAACAAACCTGCCAAAGTGTCTGTACATCCGGGATCTAAAGAAGAAATGGCAACGATAATCGAAGGAGTGATGCACTACTCACGAGGTGAATTTGAGCCTCACTTGGTACATCGCTTAGACAAATTAACATCTGGGGTAATGGTTGTGGCAAAAAACAAGCAAACAGCTCGTGAGTTAACACAGTTAATCAAAAGTAGAGAAACAAGGAAATACTACTTAACCTTATTGGTAGGGAATTTAAATAAAAAAAGCGGCGAATTAGTTTCTACAGTTTATGGTAAAACAGCACAGTTAAAATTTAACCTTAAGAATAAATTCGATTTATTTGGTGAGCTATATTCTTTGGTAGAGATTGAATTATACACAGGCAGAAAACATCAAATAAGAGTTCAATTCGCTGATTTAGGTTTTCCCATTGCAGGGGATGATAATCACGGGGATAAAAAGCGGAACAAGCTCTTAAGAAAAAATTATGGTTTAAAAAGAATTTTTCTTCATGCGAGTAAGATTTCTTTTGATTATAATAATAAGCATTACGATTTTTATGCACCGCTGAGTGAAGATCTTCAAACTGTATTGGACAAACTGGAGAAAAGCCCAAAGAGGAATTGAGGGATCTAAAATGAACAAAATAAGAAAACCGATAATTTTTATTACTTTATTTAGCTCTTTGATTTTCTTCTTTTACGCCTTTTATATTGATTATCAAAATTCTAAAAATTATTCTATACTGCCTACAGAAGATCAATTGAATTCTGAACAAAAAAGCGGCTATAATTACTTGGTTTATAACCAATATGCCATATTAAAAGACTTTGAATCTCAAGGCTTCGAAGAAGATCAATCTTTTCTGAGAGAATTAACAAACCAATACGATTGCCTACTAGTTGTCGAGTTTTCTGATTTTGATAAGTATTTTACAGAAATAAAAGATAAGTTGGATAAAGAGATTCTAAATACCATGAGATATGTACATTACATCAAACCTGGAGAAATAGATAAATTTGATGATCAGATGATAGTTCAAAGATTTCATAGAGCATTGAAAGAGAGAAAGATAAGATACTTTTTGTTCCCCGATCATCCAAGGACCCCAGAGCTAATAAGATTAGTTCAAAAAGATTTAGGAACCCCAGTTACAATCGATTCAATTAAGTACTCTTCTCCCAACGTTATCGTTCCATGGGTAGGTTTTGGACTCATCACAATTAATTTATTTGTATATATACCGCTTTTTGCTATCTTATATATTTTAGCTTTTTTCTTTTTATACAATTGGTCTTTCACTTTAGCCGCAACTTTGTTTTCAATCATCATCTTTTTTAGAATTTCTAAAAATAACCTCCTAAAAATAATTGGCTATGCTTTATTGTTTGGAGTTTTAGTGTATATGAGCGCTTACAACTCTTTATTTATCTTCAAGCTTAACAACGTTAGAGGGATCAAAATTCTACTTTTAGTTTTGCCTTTGTTAGTACTGTTGAAAGCGTTTATGGATTTTACAGGTTTTAGATTTAGCAAATTTAATATCGCAGAATCTTTTAAGAAGGTTAAAGAGTTTAAATTTAACAAGTCGGATATTTTATTACTTATTTTTGTCGCATTTGCTGGAATTATATACATAGTAAGAAGTTCAAACTGGGCTTTTGTTACAAATTTTGAAAGAAGAGTTAGGGATGCGTTAGAAAGAGCGCTTATAGCAAGGCCGCGAACAAAAGAACTTATTTCGTACTTGTTTTATTATACAACTCCTCTTTCAGGGAGAAGTTTTATATGGGACTTTTTTAAGGCTTTACTACCGGTATCGATACTTGACACTTTTTTACATATACACACACCGTTGAACTTGAGTGTCTTACGAACGCTCAACGGTTTTTTAGTTTCTCTTTTACTTTTGTTAGTTATAATATTGATAGAAAACCTGTATAGAAAGTTTACATATTCAGCTCATGAACCACAAGAAGAAAATATTATCCAAGAAAATTCAACCACAGAGGAGGGAATAAAATGAATAACCTGAAAGTTTTTTTAAGAAGCATAGCAATTATTGGAAGTATCGTTGTAGCAGGACTTTCTGTATACTTGTTTTACCTTGAAAGTGTAAATCAAAGGCTTTTCGAGTATTTTAATTTTTCGGATTTTTTAACATTTCTTTTTATAGGTTTATTTATCGGATTGATAGGAGGTTTAATATTTTTTTATTTTCTGTTTCTATTTAACAAAAAATACGGTATGACATTTTCGATCATACTACTTAGTGTGCTTTCTGCTTTGTCTATTGTTGTATACTCTTCAATGATTTTAAGCGTTATTTTTATTGCCAACCTAATTGGATTATCTTTGGTAATATATTTCACAAGGCAAAAGCCAGAAAGCAAAAAGTACGTTAAACCTTCGTCGCCCAAAACTGACAAAGAACAAACTGACAAAAATTCAGAAAATTAATTCAAAGGCGCCGTGAATTGACACGGCGCCTATTGATATCATTTAACTTTTATTTTTTTCTCATTGTAAACGGTCACAGCTTCTTTTAGGATATTACTAGCCTTTCTTAACTCTTCACTGTTTAATACATAAGCTATTCTTATTTCTTGCTTGCCAGCACCTGGTGTAGCATAAAAACCTGACAATGGTGAAACCATAACAGTTTCTCCATTCACATCGAAGTCTGTAAGCATCCACTTGATGAACTCCTCAGAATCATCAATCGGTAGTTTAACGGAGAGATAAAATGAACCATGGGGTTTCTTACAAACGGCTCCTTCAATCTTTCTTATCTCTTCGTATGCAGCATCCCTTCTTTTTTGGTACTCTAAAGCAACACCTTGATAATAGTCTTTCCCCAAATCCCTTAGCAACCCTAAAACACCAAATTGAGCCAACAAAGGTGGAGATAATCGAGATTGAGCAAATTTCATAACTTGCTCTAAAAGTTTCTTGTTTTTAGTGGCAAAAACTCCAATTCTTGCTCCACAAGCGCTGTACCTTTTCGATACGCTGTCGATTAAAATGAATCTGTCTTTGTCTTCAAAATTCATAACGGATACATGCTTAGTTCCATCAAAAGTGAATTCTTTATATACCTCATCTGATATTACAAATATGTCTTTTTCTTTTGCAAAGTCAACGATTCTTTTTACTTCATCGTAACTGTACACAGCCCCTGTGGGATTTGAAGGATTAGAAAAGATTATCGCCTTAACGCTTTCGTTGTAAGCCTTTTCGAATTCTTCTATACTTGGGACGGCATAGCCGGTTTCGGGATCTGCTCTTACCGGACAAAGTTTTACATTTAGCATCTCTGCAAAACCTTTATAATTAGCATAAAATGGCTCTATAACCATTACTTCGTCCCCCGGATCTGCAACAGATGCCAAGGCGAAAATTGCTGCCTCGCTTCCCCCTGTAGTGACGAGCAACTCTTGGGGATCAAAGTCAATATCCCATAACTTATAATAATCGGAAAAAGCCTCACGTAACTCTAATAGACCTGCAGAATGGCTGTAATATATTACTTTGGATGAGTACTTTTTTATCCCTTCAAAAAAGGCCTTAGGTGTTTCGATATCAGGTTGACCTATGTTTAAAAGGTATACTTTTTTACCTTCTTCCTTTGCCCTTTCAGCGTAAGGAACCAACTTTCTAATAGGAGAAAATTGTGTATTTAAAACTCTTTGAGATATTTTCATATGTTACCCTCCTCATTCTCATTTTTACTATCTTTTTTAGAAACTCGAAAACTTTATACATAGCGCCCCTTCCCTCCGCTGGGTGGGTAGGGCTTTGCCCTGTAACCCTTTTAGAATCAAATTCTTATTTTTTGGAAATGATTTTTTGCGTAAGCTGCGCTTAGTCATTATTTGCGCCCCTTCGCCCCGCAGCCCACCCACAAGGATAAGGAGTCTTTGCCCATTCGCTTCGTTCCCCATTCCTTAAGGATAAAGTATCAATTTATTTTCTGATAGTACTTATTATAATTTAATTGAACTAAAAAGTCAAAGGACAGTAGAGACAATTATAAGTGATTATAGCTTTTTACAGGCAATTATTCAAAGAATGAAAAAAATTTCATAGAAACTATTTTCTAATTAATGAAAAAAATATTTGAACTGTTGTATTCAAAGAGTGGATGTGGTATAATTAATTGAAAAATACAGCCTTTAGTTTATTATTGGATCTCTACTTAGAGGAGGGATTTATATTGAAGAAGAAAGATGTTGCA
>Ga0182240_100182_pt1 | contig 26681 bp, 21 predicted proteins | sample hydfrates4_PW_90_FD_145594 | JGI IMG/M metagenome (GOLD analysis project Ga0182240, IMG submission 145594) | Subsurface microbial communities from deep shales in Texas, USA - hydraulic fracturing test 4_PW_90 | ecosystem: Environmental > Aquatic > Deep subsurface > Shale gas/oil reservoir >...
GACCTGTAGAGTTAATAATATTATCCAGTACCTTGGTACCTAAAGCAGGTAAGCCTTCTCCGGTTACCCCATCTTCTTTCAGCATCTTGGTCTGTTTTCTAACAACCTTCATCATTTCATCTTTAAAGTATTCAACCTGTTTTTCATCAGCTTTTACAACCACAGCCTTTAAATTTTTGGAGCCCATTACTGCCCCGACTCCAGTTCTGCCAGCTGCTCTATCTTTTTCATTCATAATTGCAGCAAATTTAACTAAGTTTTCACCAGCAGGACCAATACAGCTGACCCTTGCATTTTTATTTCCGGCTTTTTCAATCAAAAGATCAGTGGTCTCATAAACAGTTTTACCCCAGAGTTCAGATGCATCTTTAAGTTCAACCTGATCTCCCATAATTGATAAATAAAGAGGGCGTTCTGCCTTACCTTCAAAAATTATAATGTCATTTCCACTAAATCTTAATTCTGCTCCAAAAAATCCACCAGAGTTACTGCTGGCAATAGTCCCTGTGAGAGGCCCTTTGGTGACAACCATATAGCGGCCACCGGTAGAAGCTGCTGTTCCAGTTAAAAGTCCAGTCGCATAAATCAGTTTGTTCTCCGGACTTAGTGGATCAACTTTTGGATCAATCTCATCATAGAGAATTTTTGATGCTAAACCTCTACCCCCAAGATAGTTTTTAACATTTTCACCTGTAATTGTTTCTCGCTTAATTTCTTCCCTTGTTAAGTCTACTCTCAAAACCTGATACTCATAAATTTTACCCATTAATTATACCTCCTTTAAAATTACTCTTCTTTCCAAGCACGGGAGGCTGAGTCATTTCTTCCTCAACCCCGGTCCAGCCACCATAGATAATTCCGTAGGCAAAAGGACTCGAAGGTATACTTTACTTATTAAGTATTAAAGTTCAATTTCCTGCTTTATTTTTTTAATTTTTTTAATTTTTTGTTTTTCTTGTTCAGTTTTAACCTTTGCTCAGTAATCATTAAGCTAATATAAGTATATTTACTCTAAATATTTAAGTAAATATACTTATATTTTTAAAAATTATTTATTTAAATATTAATCTATTATTAAAAACCTTCGTAAGCACTTTCAAAGATTTCAATTACTTCTTCTACAGTTGCCTGTCTTGGGTTAGTAGCACTACTTGCATCAGCTAAAGCATTTTTAGCTAAGGTTTCAAAGTCTTTAGGATCAACATCATCCAGTTCCTCTAAGCTTCCAGGTATACCTAAGTCTGCAGCTAAATCAACAATAGCCATAATTCCTTCATCTGCTGCTTCCATAACTGTCATACCCTCAGTTTTAGCTCCTAATAACCTACCCATTTTAGCTACTTTTTCTGGTTTAGCAAGTTTATTAAAGTTTGTTACATGAGGAAGTAAAATAGCATTACAAACACCATGTGGTAGGTCATAAAATCCACCAAGCTGATGTGCCATACCGTGAACTAAACCAAGAGAAGCATTATTGAATGCCATACCCGCTAAAAACTGAGCATAAGCCATTTTTTCTCTGAGTTCATAGTCAGAACCATTAGCTACAACCTTACGCAAATTCTCTCCAATCAATTCAAATGCTTTTTCTGCAGCTGAATCGGTTAAAGGATTAGCAATAGTAGAAACATAAGCTTCTACAGCATGAGTAAGAGCATCCATGCCGGTATTAGCAGTTAAGGCCTGAGGTTTTTCCAGCATTAATACTGGATCATTAATTGATACATTAGGTGTTACTCTCCAGTCAACTATAGCCATTTTAATATGTCTTTCTTCATCAGTTATAATACAGAAACGAGTCATTTCACTAGCTGTACCAGCTGTAGTATTAACAGCTACTAAGGGCATAATAGCTTTATTAAGCTCATTTAAGCCCTCATAATCCTGAATTTTACCACCATTAGTGGCAACAGTAGCAATACCTTTAGCACAGTCATGAGAGCTTCCCCCACCAAGTGAGACAATAACATCAACATTTTCGGAGTCTATAAGTTTTAAACCATCCTCTACATTAGAAACAGTAGGGTTTGGCTGTACTCCATCAAAAACAACAAAATCTATACCTGCTTCTTCAAGATGATCAGTTACAGTTTCAACTATACCAATTTTAACTAATACTTCATCAGTTACAATTAAAGCCTTTGAACCATTTTGACGCTTAATATGCTCACCAATTTCACTAACTGTGTCTTTACCTAATACATTAACTGAGGGAATAAAATATCTACTTACCTGTGCCATTTACTTAACCACTCCTTTTTTGAATTTAGACTAAATTAAGAAAATTTAAATAAGTTGTCTAAATTATAAAAGATAGAGATCGAGTTGTCAAGAAATTTCATTAAATTATTTTTTTCACATTTTTAATTAATTTTTTCACATTAGTTTTTTTGATTCAAGGACACTGAATAACTCCGCGAGCCCAGAGGCAGTCTCCACAGACCGGAAATTCATTACCATGGCAGTCTTCTGTATTTTCTTTAGACATCTCACAGCCCGAACACTGAGTACAGTCAGATCATGAATAATATCTTCTCTTAAATCAGTTGGCGGCAGATATATTTCCGGTCTGTGTTCAGTTCTAATTTCAGGCTGAGAGCGGCTGATGGAAAAAGAATAGAGTATCTCATCTGACATATCTTCAGTATATGGCAGCAGATTTGTCAAAAATATAAAAAAAGCTCCCATTCTAAAGGAAAGTTTGCGCAGATTTTTAAGCTCATCAACATTGGACTTCATAATCACATATTCAATACCAATTTCACAGTCTTTCTGCTTTTTGTCCCGCAGATTGCGGAAATTAATCACATTCTCAATTACCGCCTTTAATTCTGCCCCAGAGCGAATATCTGCCATAGTTTCAGGAGAAGTCCCATCTACTGAAACTACCAGACTATCCAATCCGGCTTCTAAAAGCTTTTCGGCCATAGTTGCATCTAATAATAGGCCATTAGAAATCATCTGAGTTTTTACTCCCAGTTCAGAAGCAAGCTCAATCATTTCTGCTATCTGAGGGTGAAAAAGGGGCTCTCCAATCCCCCAGAATGAAATTCTTTCCAGGCCTTTGAAGCCCTTTAGTTCTGCAATCAGCTTTTTGTAATTTTTGATCTCCATAAAACCCATCTCTTCATCCCAGGAATGACGGACACAGGTTTTACAGTTTAAATTGCAGTCACTGGTTGGTTCAATATAAACCTTTGTTAAGCGAGGATCAGACCTTTCGATATACATTCCACCCTGATTAAATTGAATCTTAACTTCTGTTTCTGAATCCAAGCCTAATTTTTCTCTTATCTGCTGTGACAGCTCAAGTTTACCATTTTCCAGTTTCAGCTCTGTTTTTTCTGAAATTTCTTCATTAATACCATTACTGCGCCAAAATTGCGAATTGTTGATTAAAAATTGCATAGTTTACCCCTCAAATTTTATGATTTTTGTAATTTATTTTTTAAAATAATTTTACTCTTCATCTGAATCCAGAATCTAGCTTTATCCTTCTCCCCCTTATTAAAAGCAGTCAGTATTTTTTCTACTATATGAACACTTTCCAGTTGAAAATTGCTGTATGGCTGGTCTAAGTCTCTAAATATTCATCCAACCGATTAAAAGTGTCATCATCAATAAACGAAATTTTTTTAGGCTTAATTTAAATAATTATTTAACAACCATTACTGCTGCTTCAGCATGCCTCACTACCTTATCACTTGTTCCACCCAATAGGAATGTTTTTTCTTCATCCTTTTTATTAACCAAAATAATTAGGTCAAAATTATTTTCAGCAGCAAAATCACAGATTATTTCAGCTATTATATTTCAGCATTTATTGTAAAATTCCTTTAAATTATTTCTTCTCTATTTCTTTTACACAATCATTTTTAATTTTTGCTACTAAAAACTGCAGAGCATCGATTGTATGAGGCCGTATATCTCCACCAATTAGGACATACATTATATCTTCTCCAACTTCAAGCTGACCCTGATTAAGCCAGACTCTAACATGAAAGATACCATTCATCTTTTTTGTTTCAGCAACAGACTGATCAACCTTTGCAGCATCATAATCAAAATCCATTCCCTTAACATTGTCATCTTCCACACCCTGCCGGACTTTAGCCCTGGAGCTTTGACGGACAATTCCATTATGAACAAGATACATTCCCTCATTTAAGGCTTTCGATTCGGATTTTGCTTCTTTAAGCCATTTATCAATTGAAGGTGATACTTTTTTACTGGTCACATTAATCACTCCACATATATTATTTTTGTGCTATATAAGTAATTATAATTTGGCTCTTCGCTATTTAGTGTGGAAAACATTAATGGTATATATTGGTGTTAATGGTAATAGAAAATATAATATAGCAGGCAAAAGATTTGCTTTTAAATAAAAGCCCTCGGTAAATCAAATTGAAGTTTACCACACTGCAGGTAAATAGCTGTTATAAAATTATCTGTATTTCTAAATCCTCTTGCTTTTCTTTTTATGATCTGAACTATAACTGTTTAAACCTTCTAATATGCCATTATTAAATGGATTTTGATAGACCATTCTGGCACCATAAATTCCAAATTCATAACCCATCTTCCTCGTATAATATAGTTAGTGATATTGAAATTTTATCACTATTTAAATATAAATTTGCTTGTTTCTATTAATTTTAGATTTAGTCCCTGATATAATGATATTCAAAGATATCCAGGGTAGATCTAGTATTCCTCCTGTAGCATATATTTACATGACTACTTTTGAAATTTGATCCCCTGAGGCTGATATGAACTCCTAACCCGTATGCTGTATCCCATCTGTTTTCTGCCAATAAATTCTATAACAGATAAAAACTATTATATGAAAAAACCAGAAGCAATATTTTTATTCTAAAATGAAATTTTACTTATCTGCAAATCTACCATCATCTTTTACAGAGGAAAGTTTATTGATATTTTCTTCCATCCAACCAATTTTAACCTCATCTCTTCTATCAAATTCCGGGACATAAGGTTTTAGATCAAGCAAAGGTGTTTTATCCAGTATATCAACATCTTTAATATATAAAATATTATCTTCAATTTTTTCCAGTTGGACAATCGAAAGACCAATTGAATTGGGGCGACTGGGAGCTCTAATTGAAAAAATTCCATGCTCTTTATCTTCCATAAATGGTTTTACTGTTAAAGAAGGTTTTCCAGCTTTATGACAGTGATACAATAATATCAAATGTGAAAAACCTGCCAGATCTTTTAGTCCTTCCTGATATTCAGGTAGTAATTCAATTTTTCCTGCAGCAGACCCTGCGGCTGTTGGTTGAATAGGAGTTCCCTCAGAGCCCTTAAATGGTGACCTTATTTCTCCTATTGATTCATATGTTATCTTCATTTTTTTCCTCCCATTTTTAATTACTTTCTATATCATTATCTTTTCTTTTTGCCCTGTACATTGCTGCATCAGCATTTTTTATAAGTTTTTCTAGTACTTTACTATCATCAGGATAAAAGCTTAGACCTGCACTGATCCCAATAACAATTTCTTGTCCATCAATAATAAGTGGTTTTTTAAGTTCTTTAATTAATCTTTTTGCTACTTTAATGATTTTTGTTTTAGAATCTAAATCAACTAGAGCAACTACAAATTCATCTCCACCCATTCTGGCTGTAATATCTGTTTCCTTCAAATTATTTTCCATTCGAAAGGCAATGTTTTCTAAAACTCTGTCTCCTATATCATGACCATAACTATCATTAATTCCTTTAAATTTATCAATATCTATAAAAACAATTCCAATATTATTGCCAGAAAAATCGGTTTTTTCTTTTAATTTCTTGAACTTTTCTACAAAATATTTTCTATTTGCCAGACCGGTTAATTTATCATGATAGGCCTGATATTCAAACTTTCTTAATAAATATACCACCACTGCAATAAAGCTGGCAAACAAAGCTGCCAGTAAAACAATATTAACTGCAAATAAACGGCGGTAACTGCTAATTTCATTCTGCATTATCTGCTCATTATAAACAATACCAACCACATAGAAATTCCATCCCTGCTCCACTTCTCCCCCACTTACTAGAGCCGGGAAAAACCGATAGCGATACTGAACACCATCTATATTAGCTGTATCTTCCTGTCTGGAATTATTAATAACTGTCTGACGGGCAAGTTCTTCTTCAAATTCTGGTACATCTGGATTTATATAAGGCTTTTTACTATTTCTAATCCTGGCAACTTCATAATTTAGAGGTTCGACACTGTAAAAAGAAATATCTTCTACCATCTCATATTCCGAAGTTAAAGCAGTTGCATCTTTAAACAGATTTAAACTCTGAAAAGAGGGGTATTGATCTTCAATACTAACACTTAATTCAAATAAATATTGATGATCAGAACTGGGCATATAACTGTATTTTTTTATTTCTCCGGCCTGAGTCGATAAATCAATTCGATCAACTTCAAACTCATTTCCTTCCATCCGATTTCTTAAGACAGAAGCAAAACTGCCAAATTTAGAAAAATCAAGTCCCAGATCATCTTGATATGTAGTTTTAATTATTTTCAAACTCTGATCTATTATATAAATATCATAACCGCGAAACTGCTGCTGAAGTTCAGCTAAGTCCCATGCCATCACATCTGGATTTTCTCTATATTTGGCCGCCATCTGCTCTGAGTATTCTCTCATCTCCTGATTTAACTGCTGCTCTAAAATTTTGTAGGCATTATTAATATAGTGTAAAGTCTGCAGAATATTTTTCTCTACTAACTGCTGCCGACTGTTATATTTGTCTTCCACTACTTTTTTGACATTTGTATACTGTCCTGAAAAGATATAAATCATTATCAAGGCCAGGAAAATAATTATTATGTATTTAAATTTACTAAATAGCTTTTCCAACTGCCTCCCCCCTAACAACAATACTGCTCAAAAACATTTTCCCCTGCCTCAATGATTTCAGACCCCTTTTTTCTAACTCATCCTATATATAAGTTTTATTTATGTCTCTTTTTAAGTTCTTTTCTTATCTGGTCGGGATTAATTCCTCTTTTGACCAGTAAAACCAGCATATGATAAACCAGATCTGCTGTTTCATAAACCAATTCTTCTTCTGGCTCGTTTTTGGAGGCTATAATCACCTCTGCTGACTCTTCGCCAACTTTTTTTAAAATTTTATCTATACCTTCTTCAAAAAGATAGGTGGTATAGGACCCTTCTGGCATTTCTTGCTTCCGACTTAAAATTAAATCATAAAGAAAATCCACAACTTTTTCTGTTTCAAATTCAGCTTCTATATTCTGAGCCTGCTGTTCCATTTCCATCATCTTTTCAGCCTTGGCCTCAGTCTCCTCTGCAATTTTACGGTAAAAGCAGGAATTTTCACCTGTATGACAGGCCGGGCCTGCAGGATCAACCATAAATAATATTGTATCCTGATCACAGTCATAATAAATTTCTTTAATCTCCTGGGTGTTACCAGAGGTTTCTCCCTTATGCCATAATTCCTGGCGGGAGCGGCTGTAAAACACTGTTTCTCCCTTTTCTAAACTCAAATTAAGTGACTCTTCATTTACATAGGCCACCATCAGAACCTCTTTGGTCTGATAATCCTGAACAACCGCAGGCATTAATCCCTGCTCATTATATTTAAAATTAATCTCATCTAATTTATCTATTACTTCTAACACTCAATCACCTATCCTCTCTGCGGTACAATTCTTAAAATCTATTAAATTTTGTTTTATCAATATAAACTTTTAAAATTCTAAAACTCTATTTGCTTTCTTCAATTCTGACCGGTATTTCTGCTTTTTCCAGTTCAGTTTTGACATCTCTAATTGCAATTTCTCCAAAGTGAAAAATCGAAGCTGCCAGTGCCGCATCGGCTCCGGTTTCTTTAAAAACATCCACAAAGTGCTGGATACTGCCGGCACCACCTGAGGCGATCACAGGAATATTAACTGCAGCTGTCACAGCTTTTAGCATCTCCAGATCAAAGCCAGCTTTGGTACCATCAGAATTAATACTGGTCAAAAGAATCTCTCCTGCTCCCAGTTCTTCCAGTTCTTTGACCCATTCGATCAGGTCAATTCCGGTCTCTCTGCTGCCTCCATGAATAAAGATCTCCCAGCCTTCTCCTGATTCTCTTTTTGCTGCATCAACCGCTCCGACAATACACTGGGAGCCAAACTTAAGTGCTCCTTTACGTACCAGTTTCGGATTTTTGACCGCAGCTGAATTTACAGAAACCTTATCAGCTCCTGCTCTTAAAATAAACTGCATATCCTCTACTGTTCTGATTCCACCACCAACTGTCAGTGGTATAAAAACCTGAGCAGCAACTTTGCCCACCAGCTGAGCTAAAGTTTTGCGTTTTTCTTTGGTGGCAGTTATATCTAAAAAGACAAGTTCATCTGCCCCCAGATCATTATATTCCTTAGCAGATTCCACCGGGTCACCAGCATCTCTTAAACCAACAAAATTTACACCTTTAACTACTCTGCCATCTTTAATATCCAGGCAGGGAATAATTCTTTTTTTAAGCATTATTTTCACCCAGCTTTTTTAGTACTTCTTTTAAATCTACTTTCCCCTGATAAATTGCCTGACCAGTAATTGCTCCGTAAAAATCTGCTGCTGCCAGATCATATAAATCCTGATTGGAACTGATTCCACCTGAGGCAATAATATTTAGCTCAGTCGCAGATTTTAATTTCTTTAATCCTGCAAAATCAGGACCACTGAGCATTCCATCCCGACCAATATCTGTATATAGAATATACTTGACCCCCAGAGCTTCCATTTCTTTAGCAAAATCAAGCATATCTCTTTCGCTTGCTTCCAGCCAGCCTGAAGTTGCCACTTTACCATCCCGGGCATCAATGCTGACCAAAATACTCTCTGACCCAAATTCAGTTAGTATTTCTGCCAGGGTTTCCGGGTCTTTAACTGCCAGGGTTCCGATAATTGCCCGTTTAACTCCCAAATCCAGCAGACGTTTTACATCCTCCTTTTTACGGATTCCGCCTCCGGTCTGTATCTTAAGCTCAGTCTCGGCTGCAATTTTTTTGATTACATTAAAGTTTTTGCTCTCACCTGCAGAAGCACCATCCAGGTCAACTAAATGCAGCCATTCTGCTCCTTTAGCTGCAAAATCCTCTGCAACCTCTAAAGGATTCTGGCTGTAAACAGTCTTGCGTTCAAAATCTCCCTGCTTAAGCCGGACTACCTCACCTGCTTTTAAATCAATTGCCGGTAATACTAGCATCTATAACAGCTCCCTAAAATTTTCTAAAAGTTTAATCCCATTATCTCCACTTTTTTCGGGATGAAACTGAAACCCAATTACATTATCTTTCCTGACTACTGCCGGTACTGTAGAACCATAGCCAACTGCGGCCAGAACCTGGTCTGTAACCTCTGTCAGCTGATAGGAATGAACAAAGTAAAAATGAGGATTTTCCGGCAGACCATTAAATAAAGGGTCATTTTTAATTATCTCAAGCTGATTCCAGCCCATATGAGGAATCTTGTATTCAGTTTCCATTTTAGTAATATTTCCCTTAAGCAGTCCCAGTCCTGCAGTTTTTTGATCCTCAAATCCCCATTCAAATAAAAGCTGCATTCCCAGACAGACTCCTAAAAAAGGTTTTCCTGCAGCTACAAATTTTTCAATAAATTCTATAAAATTATCTTCCTGCAGTCTTTTCATTGCTCCCGGGAAAGCACCTACTCCGGGTAAGACCAGACCTGAATATTTATCTACATCTTCTTGCTTACCCTCTTCTAAAATAACTGTCTCCTCCCCTACAAACTCCAGTGCCTTTTGAATACTGTTTAAATTTCCGGCTCCATAATCTATAATCGCAATCACTTACAGCACACCCTTTGTGGAAGGAATTTCATCTGATTCGATTTTTACTGCTTCTTTCAGCGCCCGGGCCAGAGCTTTAAAAACTGCCTCGATCTGGTGGTGGCAGTTTTCTCCGTGAAGTATTTCTAAATGAAGGGTAATCCCTGCATTAAAGACAAAAGCCCGCATAAATTCGACCACCATTTCTGCAGGAAAATCTCCAACCATTTCTCTTGTAAATGGTAAATCAGTATATAAATAAGGACGGCCGCTGATATCAACAACTGCTCTGACTAAAGTTTCATCCAGAGGAACTAAAGCACTGCTGAAACGGCTGATACCTTTTTTGTCTCCTATCGCCCTGGCAAAAGCTTTACCCAGTGCAATTCCGGTATCCTCTACTGTATGGTGCTGATCAATTTGGAGATCCCCTTTAACAGAAAGCTCAAGATCAATGTTCCCGTGGCGGGCAATTTGATCCAGCATATGATTAAAAAATCCGATCCCTGTTGTAATCTCACTTCTACCTTTTCCATCCAGGTTTACACTGGCAATAATTTCAGTCTCTTTTGTCTTGCGCTGCTCAACTGCTACCCGATCTCTACTCATCATAAATCACTCCTAATTTTGCTCTTTAAATTCTGCAAAAGCCCTTAACACAGCCTCATTTTCTTCTCTACTGCCGATAGTAATTCTAATCGCCGGCGGCTGACCACTAAAAGATCTGATCTTAATTCCCTGCTGATTTAAAATATTTTTAAACTCCACAGTTTTTTCGCCTGCTATGTAAAGAAAATTGGCCATTGAGGGATAAAGCTGCCACTTTTGATACTGATTCAGCTTCTGATAAAGCTTCTGACGTTCTTTTTTAATAAATTTGATTCTTTCTTTTATAATATCATCATTCTCCAGGATTAAACAAGCCAGGATGTCTGTTAAGGAGTTTAAATTATATGGTTTTAAGACTTTTTTCAGTTCTTCCACTAAAACTTGATTTCCATATAGATAACCAAAACGAATTCCTGCCAGACCAAAAGCCTTGGAGAAAGTCCGGGTGACTACAAGATTAGGATAGTCACTGACATCCGGCATCAGATCAATTTCATTAAAATCTGCATAAGCCTCATCAACCAGCACCGGACCAGTAAAATATTCAGCCACTTTTAAGATCATTTCTCTTTCCAGAACCTCACCGGTTGGATTATTGGGAGAACAGAAAAAGATAAGCCTGGGATCTAATTCGTCAATTTTATTCTTGATATTCTGATAATCAAAGTCTTCAGTCAGCGGCAGTTCTTCGTAACGACCACCGTTTAGCTCAGTAAAATATTTATACATCGAAAAAGTAGGGGCCTGGGAAAGCACAACATCTCCCGGTTCGACAAAGCATCTAATTAAAATATCCAGTATTTCATCTGAACCGTTGCCGACCATTACCTCTTCAGTACTAACCTCCTTATCCAGCTCTCCGCCTAAATAATCAGCCAGAGTTTGATGTAGGCGTTCCGAATAAATTTCCGGATAGCGATTGATATCATGTTGATCAAATTCTTTTTTAAACTTATCCTTAATCTCCTGCGGCAGATCAAAAGGGGATTCATTTTCTGAAAGGTTAATTTTTACCTCAAAGTCATCTTCTTCGCCCTGATAGGACGAAATCGCTTTAACTTCAGGCCGCAGCTGTTCTTTTAAGATTTGCTCTTTGTTATTTAAATTATTACTGTTCATTTTTTCCTCCTTCAGCTTTTACTACTTATTTTAATATTTGCTATTTTAATTGATGCTCGAATTCAGTTATTTTTCTTTTCTAATCCGAATTGAATTAGCATGGGCGTCAAGTCCTTCTCCTTCTGCCAGACAAATTACATCATCACTTGCTTCTTTAAGTGCCTCTTTACTGTAGTGGATAAAACCGGAATACTTAACAAAATCTCGTACAGATAAAGGTGAAAAGAATCTAGAAGTTGAATTTGTAGGCAGCACATGATTTGGGCCTGCATAATAATCACCAATTGGCTCCGGAGTATATTCTCCTAAAAAGATGGAGCCTGCATTCTCTACTGCCGGCAGCAGTTCAAATGGGTTTTTGACTGCCAGCTCCAGGTGTTCGGGAGCAACCAGGTTGACCATTTCCACTGCTGCTTCCTGGTTTTCAACCTCAATCATCAGCCCAAAATTCTCCAGTGATTCTTTAATAATTTCTTTTTTATTCATTTTCTCAATCTGTTTTTCTAATTCTTTTTCCACCCTGCCTATCAACTCCGGTGCATCTGTAACCAGGATAGAAGAGGCCAGAGGGTCATGTTCTGCCTGACTCATTAGATCAGCTGCTATATAGGCTGGATCGGATTCTTTTTCTGCCATAATCATAATTTCGCTGGGACCGGCAGTCATATCAATTTTTACCTGACCAAAAACCAGTTCTTTAGCCATTGAAACATAGATATTACCCGGGCCTACAATAATATCAACTCCAGGTACAGTTTCAGTTCCATAAGCTGCTGCAGCTACTGCCTGGGCTCCACCAATCTTAAAAATCCGATCAGCACCTGCAATCTCAGCTGCTGCCAGAATAACAGGGCTTACCTTTCCCTCATTATCAGGTGGAGTCAGCATTATGATTTCTTCAACCCCTGCCACTTTTGCCGGGATAACTGTCATTAAAACTGAAGAAGGATAGGCTGCTCTACCTCCAGGCACATAAACTCCAGCTTTTTTTAGCGGCCTGCAGACCTGACCGGTAATAATCCCCGGTTTTTTCTGCTTCTGCCAGGATCTGTCCTTTTGCTCAGCATGAAAGTCTTTTATATTAGCTGCTGCATTTTTTAGAGCCTGAATAAAATTAGCATCTACTTCTTTAAGTGCAGCCTCAATTTCTTCCTCTCTTACTTCCAGCTCTGAAGCTTCAAATTCAACTCCATCAAAACGAGAAGTATATTCTAAAACTGCGAGATCACCATTTTTTTGAACATTTTTTAAAATTCCTGCTGCTATTTCTCGATATTGAGCCAGATTATCGCCGGAACGGCTGTCCAGCAGCTCCTTAACCTGATCCACATTTTTTCGACCATCTTTAATCCTTTTTAGATTAAGCATCACTATCATCTCCAGTTACTACTTCATCTAGAGCTTCAATAATAGAAGCAATCTCTTTCTGTCTGGTCTTCATACTTACCTTGTTTACCACTAGACGAGCAGACAAGTCCCTTATACTCTCATAGACTACCAGGCCATTTTCTTTTAAGGTCCTGCCGGTTTCAACAATATCCAGGATTGTATCAGCCAGCCCGGTCAGCGGTGCCAGCTCAATTGAACCATTCAGTTTAATGATCTCAACCGGTTCTCCTTTACTTCGGAAATAGCGGCGGGTAAAATCAGGATATTTAGTTGCTACCTTGCGCTCAAGTAAAGTGTCTTTGCGGTCAGGCAGCCCGGCCAGAGCGAACTCACAGACGCCATAATCCAAATCAAGAACCTCATAGAGATCACGATTTTCTTCTAATAAAGTATCTTTGCCTACAATACCCAGATCAGCTGTGCCATATTCCACATAAATCGGTACATCTGCTGGCTTAACTAAAATAATTTCAAATTTTTCGCTTTCTATTTCAAAAATCAATTTGCGTGATTTAAGCATATTTTCGGGTAAGTCATATCCAGCCTTTTGGAAGAGCTTGACGGCTTTTTTTGCCAGCCTTCCTTTGGCCATGGCAATACAGAGATTATCCATTATTTCCACTCCTCTATTTTATTTAAAATCAGGTATTCTAATGCTTCTTTCTGATTTCTTTCGATTACTGTACCTGCTCCACCATTTTGCTTTAATTCCAGATTCTCAGCTTCCAGATTAATCTCAAAATCCACCTGCTGAAAATCAAGGTATTCACTGTCAGCTTCATTATATACTTCTGTCACAAAACCAGCATTCCTTAAATCTTCGGCCAGCTCATAGGCAAGTTTAAAGTCTTTATCTCGCTGATAGGAAATCAGAAACCTTTTTCCCAAATCTTCACTAAAATTTTCTGTCCGATTTAAATAGTCAAGTAGATTTTCTATTTCCAGAGCAAAGCCGACGGCAGGCTCTTCAACACCAAATTTTTCTGTTAGATTATCATACCGTCCACCACTTGCCAGCAGGTTGCTGTATCCTTTAGCATAACCTTTAAATATCAGGCCAGTATAATAGCCGTGGCGTGAAATCAACATTGGATCAAAGGTAATATATTTAAGTGCCTCAAACTCTTCCAGTTTATTGAATAGCTTTTCTAAAGTCTTTAAGGCATTTTTAGTCTCAGTTGATAAAGGCATTTTTTCTAATTCTTTAACTACCTTTTTGGGAGCACCAAAAAGCGAGGGCAATCTCAGCAGGACTTCTGCTGCATCTTCTGTCAGTTCAATATCTTTTATATAGTTTTTGATTCCAACTTTATTTTTAGCTGCCAGCAGCTGGCGCAGTTCTTTTTTTTCAGTTTCGGCAATTTTCAAATCTGCAAAGATTTCGTTGATTAAATCAGCATGACCGATATCAACCAGAGGTTCTTCCACTCCTACTTTCTGCATTGTTTTGATTAAAAGCAGAATCATTTCCAGATCAGATTCTAAACTGGCTGAACCGATCAGCTCAACTCCAGCCTGAGTTTTTTCCTTGAGACTTAAACTCTGAGAATTCTTTGACTGAAAAGCTGAACTTAAATAGGAAAATTTAAGTGGTCGGGGACTATCCTGAAAGCGGCTGGCTGCCAGTCTTGCAATCGGCATTGTCAGATCCGGTCTTAAAACTAAGATCTGTCCCCTGTCATCAACTACCTTAAACATCTCACTTTTGTCAACTAATCCTTCTATACCTGCATACAATTCTAAAGACTCAAGGGTTGGTGTGATAACTTCCTGATAGGCATTGGCTTCAAAAACCTTTCTTATTGTCTGATAGATAGCTCTTCTTTTCCTCAGTTCGGCCGGTAAAATATCTCTAACTCCTTCTACAAATGCATTCATCTATTTTGCCTCCCCTTTATTATTTTAGTCCTTTATCATGTTAAAGCATTAAAGTATTGTATCTATTATAATTATATAATCCACGGCTGTCAAGTTATTTTGGAAATTTCTTATACTATCTTAATTTTAACACTATTTACAGTGAAATTAAAATCAGAAAAGGCCCACCAGAGAAAAAGCTTCTGACAGACCTCTAAATGCAAATTCTATTTACTTCTATTTTTAATAATCTCCATTAACTTCTGAACCTTCGAGTATCTGAACCCCAGAGCTGGCGCCAATTCTGGTCGCTCCAGCCTCAATCATGGCCTGAGCCTCTTCTAAACTGTGAATGCCTCCAGAAGCCTTAACTCCCATTTCTGCGCCAACTGTTTTTCGCATTAAAACTATATCTTCTACAGCTGCACCACCACTACCAAAACCGGTAGAGGTTTTTACAAAATCAGCTCCTGCTTCTTTAGCAATTTCACAGGCCTTTACTTTCTGCTCTTCTGTTAAATAACAGGTTTCAATTATAACTTTGACCAGCTTACCCTGAGCAGCTTCTACAACTGCTGCAATATCTTTTTTTACAGTTTCGTAATCTCCTTCTTTTAAAGCTCCTACCTTCATAACCATATCCAGTTCGTCAGCACCATCTCTGACAGCTGCTTTAGCTTCTGCAGCCTTTGTCTCGCTTAAATTAACTCCCAGAGGAAAGCCAATTACCGTACAAACCTTAACCTCTGAGTCAGCTAATTCCTCTTTAACCAGGCCAACCTGATCCGGATTAGTGCAGACTGAGGCAAAATTATATTCTCTGGCCTCAGCACACTTTTTCTTGACCCCAGCCTTAGTTACCTCTGCTCCTAAAAGAGTATGATCAATCGTTCTTGCAATATCTTCTTTATTCATAAATTAAAACCTCCTGCTTTTTATACTAAAAGTTAATCAATACTAAAAATAATTTATATTTTTCTGTTCTTCTAATCTGTCTGTTGCCGGCGGCGGAGTAATTGAGAGTTCAGTTATTTCTTTTCTCCATTCCTCAGTCATCTCAATATCCAGTGCTCCCAGAGAACCCTTAAGTTGTTCTATATTGCGAGCTCCGATAATTGGAGCGGTAATCGCAGGATTGGACTCTACCCAGGCAACTGCTAGTGATGCCGGATCAACACCTCTTTCTCGAGCGTGATTGCTAAAATCTTCTGCTATTTGATAATACTGTTTTAAACCATAACGGGTTGCATAATCTTCTCTTTCTACTAATCTACCCTTATCAGGCCGTTTATCTTTTCCATACTTACCGGTTAAAAGTCCACCACCAAGGGGACTGTAGGAAATAACGCCCATATTTTCTGCTGCAGCCATCGGCAAAATTTCGACTTCAGCCTGTCTTTTAGCCAGATTATACATCGGCTGGATCATCTCAAAACGAGCCAGACTCTCCTGACGGGAAATACCAAGTGCTTTTTCTATCTGCCAGGCGGCCCAGTTGCTGACTGCCGGATACAGAATCTTGCCTTCTTTAACCAGATCATCCATCGCTCTTAAAGTCTGTAGCATATCTGTTTTCGAATCAAAGCTGTGGACAAAATAAAAATCAATCCAGTCAGTCTTCAACCTCCTTAAACTCTGCTCTACTCCCAGTTTAATATGCCGGCGGGAAAGTCCTTTTGCATTAACATCTTCCGCTGTTTTCCCAAAGACCTTGGAGGTAATAACCAGCTGGTCCCGACATTTATGTTCCTGCATAAACTTACCCAGCAGTTCTTCAGAGCGGCCTTCATTATATACATCCGCAGAATCAAAAAAATTAATACCTCGATCACGTGCTTCCTTAAACATCTTACGCGACATATTTTCGTCAGCAATTCCACCAAAGGACATCGTTCCAAAACAGAGCGGAGAAACCTTGACCCCAGTTTTACCAATAGTTCTATATTCCATTATTTATCCCTCCCGGATTGTGTCTTTCTATTATCATTATATTTAATCTGAAAGATGATTACAAATAATTTTTAAAACTTAATTCGCTTAATTTGCAGGAGTACAGTTGAAAATGCCAGAATATTAATAATGGGTATTAATTATCTTATTCTTAACTTAAGTGAATAATCACATAAGGAGTTTAACTGTGCATAAATTTCCCCTTCTCGTTATATTTTGTTATCAATTGATAACATTTTTCTTGCAAATGTGCAGAAAGTATAATATAATTGAAATATCTAATAAGGAGTGGTTCATTGCAAAAATCAGGGGGATATTTTATTATGAAAAGAAATTTGTTTTGTACAAAATGTTTTAATGACGAAGATTTTGAAAAAACTACCGGCACCATTACTCATGAAATAAAAAATGAGAAGTTCGAAGAAAATGTTGAAAAATTCATTTGTAAAAATTGTGGTGAAGAAATTATTGAAGATGAAGATTTTGATGAAAGCTTATTAAAGGCATTTAATGATTATAGAAAAAGCCACAACCTATTATTACCTGAAGAAATAAAAAAAATAAGAAGCACTTATGCTTTAAGTCAAAGAGCTCTTGCAAGGTTGCTGGGATGGGGACAGGTTACTATCCATCGTTATGAAAATGGTTCTTTACAAGATAATGCTCATGATCAAATGCTTTCATTTATTAAACAACCTGATAATATGCTTAAACTACTTGAAAAAAATAAAAAAAACATCTCAACAAAACTTTATAAAAAAACAAAAGAAAAAGCTGAAACTCTCTTATTAAAAAAATCTTTAACTGACAACATCATCATAAAAAAACTTCAATCACTTAACAAAAAATATTCTGGTAATAAAAAATTTGATATTGAAAAATTTTACAATATGGTTATATTTTTTTCTCAAAATATAGAAAAGCTATGGAAAACAAAATTATTAAAATTAATTTTTTATTCTGAATTTATTAACTATAAAAAATTCAATACCTCTATTGCTGGCACCCCCTTCATTCACTGGCCACATGGACCTGTTCCAAAGAGAATATATGCACTTATTGATATTTTAATTGAAGATTATAAGGCAATTGAAATGCAGGATATTAGTGATCATTATGAAGGTAGTATAATAATAAATAAAAAAGATTTTAATCCATCTATTTTTTCGAAAGAAGAACTAGAAACCCTAAATTTAGTTTTGAATAAGTTTAAAAATTATTCATCAAAAGAATTATGTAATCAAACTCATAAAGAAGCAGCCTATCTACAGACTAAACACAATGATTTTATTTCTTATGATTATGCAAATGAAATTATATTATAAATTCTAAAAAGCTCCAACTACTTTAACTGAGTAATTGGAGCTTTTAAATGTTTCATGTTTTTATTAATCTTTATTTAATTATTTTTTCCAGCCTTTCAGCTGCTCTATCAAGATCAATTTGTTCTAATTTAGCCGCATTTTCATAAACTGCTTTAGCATTTCTTAGAGCTTCATTTAATTCGTCCCATTCCTGATCTGTGTAGTTGCCTGCATTTTCTACCTGAGCAAGATTAATTAAGATAGAAAGTTCATTTGGATCAGCCAGATTTACAGGACCTGTTTCGTTAACTACCAGAGTTATTCTAAATACTCTATCCAATTTACCAGCTGCTGCAGCCCTTAGCTTGAGCTGTTCACCATACTTATCAGTTTTCTCAACAGGAGTTCCTGCAAGCACTCCATTCTCAAATTCAAGACCAGCCGGTAAGTTACCATCAACTAATTCCAGATTGGCAGGCTCTTTTGTTCTGATTTTAGCTGAATACTCACTACCTAACTGTCCCACTGGTAGAGTCTTGGTTTCTACTGTAACATAATCAGCAGTTGTGTTGCTTTTTTCAGCTGATTGAGGCTTTTCCAGTGGATCGACACGATATTTTTCTACTCGGTGATCATCAATCACTCCATCCCAGTCCAGTCCAAAGGCAAAGTCATAATAGTTACCTTCAGAATCCTGATAGACTTCCATGTCTCTTGGCAAATCTTCAGCCTGATTTTCAACTGCTGCCATATCTTCTGGCATCTGCAGTGGTAATAATCCGGATGGTTCCTCTCTACCACTGAGAATATCTAAAACAGCATTGTCACTGGCAGCAAAGCGGAGTAAAATTGCATCAGTCAGGGGATCAATTTCTTTAAATATCATTGGATTATCCAGATTGATTACAGCAATTACCGGTTTATCTCCCATAGCTTTTTTAGTATCTATGAGCTGTTGGTACTGGCCGAAGTTAGTGGCTGTCATCTTCCTGTTTTTATAACTTCTATTTAAATATTTGCTGCTTGCTGTTCCCTCAATCTCTGTTATATTCCTATAATCTCCTGCTATAGAAACATCTCTAGCTTCTACAGCTGTATATTCGCTGTACTGCAAGGTTAAGGGATAATATCCAGATTGATAAGGATATTTTTCAAAGTCATATGGTGCTTTTTTACCCGGTGACCAGCCGCCACCAAACATTGCCCAGCCAATTGGGGGTTCAATTGGACTCTGGGGGCTACTCATAGTTACTAGAGCAAGATCAGCTTCCTCGGGAGAGTTAACTACAGTAAAATCATTTTCTGCTCCTTTAAAAATATATTCCCCTTTATTTTGAGGAATATATACCGCTGTGTCTTCTGCCAAAGGCAATAAATCATCTTTATTTTTGAGCATTACAATAGATTTAAGCTGAGCTTCATATCCTTTTTCTACAAACTCGTCATTTCCAACTAAATCTGAAGATTCTTTTTCATCGAGATATGGATTTTCGAATAAGCCTGTTCTAAAGATATTTTTTAAGAGTCTAACTGCTGCAAATTCCATATGATCTCTGAATTCAGATTCTGTACCTTCTGCTTCAGCTAATTCTACTGCTTCTAAAATATAGCGGGAAGTATTTCGACCACCAAACTGATTGACTCCTGCTTCTATCAATAATTTTGATCTGGCGGCAGTGTCCAGTGGTTCTATCGCGGGTCCCCAACCCCGGCCACCATCAACACCCCAGTCTGTACAGATTACTCCATCAAAATTATACTTATCTCTTAATAAATCACTAATTATATATTCAGAATAGGCGTTGGATAAGTCCTTACCAGATGGATCTACATTATTGGAAATGGTGTAATAAGGCATTACAGCAGTTGCCATTGTAGTATCACCGTTTTCTCCAACCAATCCACCATCAACAAAAGGGATTGTATGTGCATCAAAATTATTACCAGGAAAGACTGAATATTTACCAAAATCACTGTGAGCATCACGGCCTGCTTCACCTGCACCACCACCGGGCCAGTGTTTCATCATTGCATTTACACTTTCATAACCCCAGCCTGTTAATTCGCCATCAGCAAATGTACCCTGAAAACCACTCACATAAGCTTTAGTCATATCTGCAGCGAGTTTTGGATCTTCACCAAAGGTTCCATTTGTACGATTCCAGCGGGGTTCAGTTGCTATATCGATTTGAGGTGATAGAGCAGTTGAAATACCGAGTGCCCTATATTCTTTAGATGCTATCTGAGCAAATTCTTTGACTAATCCTGGATTAAAAGTTGCTGCCAGACCTAAAGAGTTGGGCCAGAGAGAAATTGTTCCTGTATTATCAGAATAATATTCAACTCCCACTGCAGCACTGTGGCGGGGATCAGAGCTATTATTTGCCGGAATTCCAAGTCCCAATTTTTCGGAGATAGCCTGAATATTATTATTCCAGGGAGCTGCAATTTCTGCTGGCACTTCCCCTGCCATCAAAACATGTCTTAAATCATCATTGGCCAGAAAAGCAGCCTGAGCCTGGGTAGGGGTAGAGTTTTCCCAGCTAGTTTGATGGCTGCTGTATAACATCAATCCTGCAATTTCCTGATAACTCATTTGCGAAGCTAAATCAGCAGTACGTTGATCTACGCTCAGACGCCAGTCCTCATACGGATCAAGTTTTCCATTTTTATTTAAATCCTTATAAACCGGATAATCTAAAACACCGGCTTCTAACTCTTCTGCTTCTACAATAGAATTATCTTCCATGCTTCTAATCTCTATTCCAGAGGAATCAGAATACCCTAATTCAACAGTCTTGTCTGCTGAAGTACTTTCTATTATATTTACATGGTCTTCTGCAATCCACTGGGCATAAAGATTTAAATCACTATTTATTTCTTGAGTCGGATCAAAAGCATTATACTGTCCCTCTGATTCGGAAGTATACCAGCCAGCAAAAATATAGCCCTCTCTTTCAGGTGGATCAGGCAATTCCATCGTTTGATTTCCCTGAACAGTTTTACTATCTATTTCCAGACCAGCTGTGTAAAATGATACTGTGTATTCAGCTTCCTGGGCAAGAGCAAGATTGATCCAGACAAAGATCAAGACAGCTAAAATAAAAAACATCAAAATAAATTTACTATTTGTTCTCATAACGACACTCTCCTCTGTTTAAGATTCAGGATTTTAGTCATCTAATTCCTGCTTAGCCAGCCAGTTTTGAAGATAGGTAGTTTTTCCATTGATTTCATTACTCAGATCATTATTATAAACATAAATCCAGGACCAGTGACCATTATATTCATATGGTTTACCATTCTCAGTTACATATTTTCCTGAAGTATCAATTACTTTCTCAGGATAAGATAAATGAACATTTTGAGCCCCTTCTTTTATTAACCTGTCATAGAGTGGAATAGTGTAACTGGGAGCAGGAAGAATACTATCAGTTGCAGCTGAAACAAACCAAATATTCTGATCTACCAATTTATTAATATCCCTATCAGTTAAGTAATCATAAGTCATTCCATGACATACGGGATATAAAGCTGCAAAATAATCTGGATAATCAATACCCAATCTTACTGTCATAAAACCTCCATTGGAACAACCGCCAACATAGATTCTATCTCTGTCAATCCCCATATTTGATTTTACATAGTTATCAATTAAGTTCATCAACGCTTTAGTATACTTAGAGGTATATGGCCTACCATTTTCACCTGAGTCTGGAGGCAGATGCTCAAAATCTCCTTCATTAGCTCCTGGATGCATCCATCGGGTTGGTGTTTGTGGAACAAGTACATAAGCACCACCATAAATATCCTGTATTTCTTCGGAAGCAAAATTAACTGATTTATTTGCTGCTAGAGGAATCGTTGGATCAGTTCCTCCTTCACCTCCACCATGAAGCCAGACAATCAAAGGCTTTTTAGTCATATCTTTAACTTCAGGTTCATAGGCTGCATAGGTTAAATTAATATCACCATTAATTGAATCATTATAAAATGAAGATCCGGTAACAAATTTTTCTATCTGAGGTCTAAATATTTTATTTAACTCTGTAATCTTAATCCCACTTAAAGTTCCAGCTTCAGTTTCAATATCTTTTAGCTGAGAAATTGTGTAATTAGCATCAATCCAGTTATTCCCACCCTGATCAGAAACATAATTAAGAGCGGAATCCAGACTTAATCCTGGTCCAACTTCCAATTCTAAAGTTAGAAATTCTCCTGAATCCAACTTTTCTCCTTTTGAGTCTGAAACATAAGCCGCTTCAATTTTTCGCTGTCCCTCTTCTAAAAATGAATCTTCCAATCTAGGATCAGATCTCCTCACATAAACTTCAAAGCTATTCCAATCAACCATCTCATTACTTATTGTTTCTCCGAGATTAACTATTACTTTAGTTGTACTTGTCCCCCAGTCAAATACCTTATCTACTCGATTGTAATAATTGTGACTTTCCGCCTGAACAGCTGCCATCCCCCCAAAAAATAAAACAAGTACAATAAAAAAACTAATTAATTTTTTCATTTGCTACTCCTCCTTTGAGTTTTAATTATAATTTACAACAGCAGCAGACATAATCCCCCTTTTAAATTTAATATTTTTGAAAATCTTAAGTGAAATTATAAAGATCAAAAGCATATTAATAATATTAATTATTATTATCTATATTAGGAATATTTTCCTTTTCTTAATTAATATTATATAGCAAATATTTTGAATAATCAAAACAAAATATATTCTAAGCAAATTAAATTCACCAATCCGCTTAGATATAATACTCTTTCAATAGATATTTTTTTCATTTACATAAAGCAAACTCTGAGATCATTTTACTGTAATAATTACTCTTTGATAATCTTTTAACTTGATTTCTCCATCATCAATTACTTCTCCAATAATATGAATAGTGTCACCAGATTCTGCATCTTCTGGCAACGCTCCGTATTTTTATATTCTTCTTCAATTGACTTTAAAGCTCTTGCAGTTGTGTTAGTTCCTCCCCAGGTCTGTACGTATAATTTTCAGTCCATCTATAGGGCTCAATTCCCTTTTTTTCATTTCCTGCAAAATGATAAGTGGAGCTTGTAAGCACTATTCCTTCTAAATCAACCTCATTATTTGTCTCCTTTATAAATTTTATAAAAAGGCTTCTTCTTCATCCTCGCCCTTAGTCCTGATAGTAATTTTACTATCCTGGGAAATCCCCAGACTCATTAAACCCATAATACTTTTAGCATTTACAGTTTTCTCACCAAAAGTAATTTCTACATCAGATTCATATTTCCCAGCTTCGTTGACAAAGGTTGAAGCACTGACAAGATCAATACAACCCCAGGGAGTATAAGCCTGTAAGTCTACCCCATCTTTAACAGCTTCTTGCATCTGTTCAATATGGCGGCGTAGATAATCAATTCTGTAATCATCATTGATACTGCCATCTTCTTCTAGTTCATCTTTAGCACCCAGACCATTTTCTACTACCATGAGAGGTATCTGATAACGATCATATAAATAATTTACTGTTCCTTCTTTTAAAATCTCTAAATCTCCGTCTTTTATCTCAATTTCAATATCATTTTCGTCAAAGTAACGGTCAATATAAAATGGATATTCTCCCTTAACCTGTACATCACCACAGAAGTAATTAACGACCTGATCCTGCTTTTGGGTTTCAATAATATCATCCGGGTTACAGGTTCTGGGATAAAAGGTTGCCTGGATGTTCATACTGCCCACCTGATAGCCAGGATCAATCTCATGAGCTGCTTTAACTGCCAGAGCGCTGGCTATAAACTGATGGTGTAAGCCCTGAAATCTCAGCTGGGGATCATCTACCTGATCATAAAATTCCAGACCGGCCTCATTGGGCTCCGCTTCCATTCCAGTTGGAAAAATTCTGGTCCAGGCAGTGGAAAAGCGAAAGACATCAAAGCCCATCTCTGCCATTAAAGCAATATCTTCTTTATAATGATGATAAAAATCAATAGCCTCATGTGAGGGATAAAAAGTATCATCTTCAATTTCTCTGGTTATTCTTTTTGATTAAGTGTGAGAACCACCGGTGCAGACATTAAAAACTGCAAATAATTTGCCCATAGTTAACACAAAATTAATCTTTTAGAAACATTAACCTGTTAAAATGACATTGATCCAATAAAATAGACAAATGGGAGGATTTAATGTGATTAAATTTAAAAGTATTCAGCACAAGCTGCTGCTTACAGTTTCAGTAGTAGTACTAATAATAATTTCTGTCAGCTCGTTTCTTTATTACAACAGCTCAAAAACAATTTTAAAAAACATAATAATTGAGGAAGCAGAAAAGTCTGCTCAAGATAATGCAGACAATATAGATCAGTGGTTAAAAGAAAAACAGCTCTTACTAGAAACACTGACCAATATCAACAGTGTTCAGGGGTTAAACTGGAATTCTGCCCAGCTTATTTTACGAAGAACTCAGGAAAAAACAAATTTTATGGATATAATGTTAGTTGAGAAAAATGGTAGATTTAAAGCTACTTCCGGTAGTTTTGGCGATATTTCTGAAAAAGAATATTTCAAACAGGCTCTTGAACAGCAAAAAAGTGTTTTCTCAAAAATTTATGTTGACTTCTTTACTGAAGAAAGTGTTTTTGCAGCTGCAGCTCCAATTACAGATGACTATGATAAGTTACAGGGGTTTTTAGTGGGAGTGCTTAAATTAAGTGATATCCAGAATCTAATAACTGATTTAAATTTAAACGGCAGCGGTTATGGCATGATTTTAAATCAGAAGTCAGAACTTTTAGCTCATCCAGAAGCAGAACTAATTGGCGCCCAGGATTATTATCAAAACTCCAGCTCAGAATTAAAAAAAGTTTTAGATCTAATCAGAGAAAATGATAGATATACAGGCAGTTTCAGGCTTAATAATCAAAATAACATAATTACTGCTGCCAGAATAAATACGACTAACTGGTCCCTGGCACTAACTGCAGCAGAAGCAGCTATACTCTCTGAGCTTCAAATCTTTAAACAATACACTATTTACATTGGCCTGGCAGCCTTTATTTTTGCTTTAATAGTAATTTACATAATCAGCAGAGAAATTACAGCTCCAATTGTTAATCTAGTTGAGGTTATCAAAAAAGCATCAGATGGTAAATTAAATCTAACATTGAAAAAAAAATATCTAAATAGAACTGATGAGATTGGCATCCTCTCTCGTTCAATCGAAAATTTAATTAGCAGTCTTGATAAAATTGTCCGCAGTATTTCTCATGTCTCAAAACAATTATCAGCAGCCAGTCATGAACTCCAGGATAATAGTGAAGAAATATCAACTTCAGCCAGAGAGGTTGGGAATTCCACCCATGAGATGGCAGCAGCAATGGAAGAACAGTCAGCTCAGGTAGATGAAACTAAAGCTAATATAATAGAACTCAGCCAGGAAATAAAAAATATAGATAATAAGAGTGTTAATATGGAACAGCAGTCCAGAATTGTGATAAATAACATTGAAAACGGAAATAACTCAATTAAGAATTCAATTAAAGAAATAAAAAATGTTAGAGAAAAATCCCATCGGGTTGAAAACACAGTCAATGAACTGGGAGAATCTTCAGATAAGATTGGAGATATAATCCAATTAATCAGCAGTATTTCTTCCCAGACTAATCTGCTTGCTTTAAATGCAGCTATCGAAGCTGCCAGAGCCGGCGAGGCTGGAAGAGGTTTTTCAGTAGTTGCTGATGAAATAAGAAATTTAGCTGAGGAAAGTTCCCAGGCTACAGAGGAAATTTCTAAATTAATTACTGACATTCAGGGTGGTGTTAAACATACAGTCGAAAATATGAATGCTACCAGAGAAGCTGTAGAAAATAGCGTGCAGGCTATCCAGAACAGTGAAAATTCATTTGCAGAAATTGATAGAGCAGCTGTTGAATTGAAAAAATTAATTAATGAAATTTCTGAGGCCGCCCTCAATATGAGTCAGAACAGTGAGGAAGTGCAGCTTTCAATTAAAGATATTGCTGAGGTTAGCGAAAAAACCGCCAGTTCTGCTGAAGAAATCGCAGCCAGCAGCCAGGAACAGAGCTCTGCCACCCATGAAATAACAGAATCAACCCGCAGTTTAGCTGCAATGTCCAGAAAATTACTTCAAAGCATTAAACACTTTGAAATTTAATTTTTTTCCTCAGCAGTTGTGATATGAGAAGAACAAATATATTTTTTACAACCAGTAAGAAGTAAAACCATCTTCTTCAAAGCGGCGCAGCATATATGCTGTTTTTTCTGCTGACTCCGGATACTTAAAGCTTTCCTGATTTGCCTGATAATAGTTCCAGACTCCTGCAGACAGCTGGCCGTTTTCTTGACTAAAGCTGCTTCCACTAAAGAAATCAAATAATTCCAGCAGTATTTCTTTAATGATGGCTGAACTACCCTGGATCCTGGGTAATACTTTTTGCAGAATTTCTTTATCAAAGGCAGTATTTTCAGCCAGCAGTTCTTTATCCAGAGCTTCAACTATGATGTTGTTGTCAGTGATCTAACCTATGTTAACTGGCATAATAACCACAGAATTCATGGATCGTTAGATTATCTAACACCTATTTTCTTTATATATTTTT
>Ga0182240_100183_pt1 | contig 26676 bp, 31 predicted proteins | sample hydfrates4_PW_90_FD_145594 | JGI IMG/M metagenome (GOLD analysis project Ga0182240, IMG submission 145594) | Subsurface microbial communities from deep shales in Texas, USA - hydraulic fracturing test 4_PW_90 | ecosystem: Environmental > Aquatic > Deep subsurface > Shale gas/oil reservoir >...
TATTAAAAGGGGAGGCTAGCTAAATGGATAAGTTTAAAGTCGATCAAGAGCTCATTGCCAAAATTGACCGTATTCTGGAAAGCTATGATTATGATGACAATAGCGTGGTCAATATTTTACTAGAAATTCAGTCCCATATTCCTGAAAACTACATTCCAGAGGAAGTAGCAAAATATGTTGGCATAGAGCTAGGAATTCCTACAAGCAAAGTCTATGATGTAATAACTTTTTTCTCTGCCATAAATGATAAACCTAAGGGCAGGCACGTAGTTCAACTTTGTAAAAGTTCAGTATGCAGATTAAATAAGTATCAAACAATTAGGGATGTACTGGAAGAAGAACTAAAGATTAAGATGGGCGAGACTACAAAGGACGGTCAATTTACTCTTCAGTATTCGACATGTTTTGGTGCATGTGATATATCACCGGCATTTAGAATCGACGATAAGGTTTACGGTAATCTGACTAAAGGAAAAATAAAAGAAATAATTAATACTTACAGGGGGCTTTAAAATGAATAGAACTGTAAATATTATTTCAAAGAACTTTAAAAAATACAATCCTGAATCAATAGAGGAATATTTAGAGCTTGGCGGATTTGAAGCTTTGAAAAAGGCCATAGAAATGGGGCCCCAGGAAATAATCAGTACTCTCAAGACTTCAGGCCTAAAAGGTAGGGGCGGAGCAGCCTTCTCGACAGGACGAAAATGGGAATATTCTGCAAATGTTAAAGGTGATAAAAAGTTCATTATATGCAATGCTGATGAAGGTGAACCAGCAACCTTCAAGGACAGGTATCTTCTTGAATATGATCCATTTAAAGTCATAGAGGGAATGATTATAGCAGCCTATACAACCGGTTCTACTAACGGCTATATCTATATAAGGGAAGAATATAAATACCTTCATAACAAAGTTAGAAAAGCCATTGAACTTGCAGAAAAACATGGCTTCTTAGGCAAGAACATCTTAGGCTCAGGTCTAAACTTTAATATCAAAGTAGTTTCTGGAGCGGGAGCATACGTATGCGGTGAAAGTACTGCATTAATTGAATCTATAGAGGGTAAAAGCGGCAGACCTAGACTGAAACTAACTCGCACCAGCAAGCAAGGTCTTTTTGGACTTCCAACTCTTGTTAATAATGTTGAAACATTAGCTGCAGTTCCACCTATACTGGAAATGGGAGTAGAAGAATACATTAAATACGGAACCCACACTAGTAAAGGTACCAAACTAATTAGTCTATGCGGTAATGTAAACAAACCGGGCGCCTATGAAGTTCCATTTGGAATTACCCTTAGAGAAATAATTTATGACATAGGTGGAGGTATAAAAGACGGCAAACAATTAAAATTCCTTCAACTTGGTGGAGCTTCTGGAGCAATTATTCCGGCTAAGCTTATTGATATCAAATACTGTTATGAAGATTTAGAAGAACATGGTGCCAGCGTTGGCTCAGGAGCAATATTAGTTGCCGATGAAACAAATAAGGTTACACATTTCCTAAAATCTGTTCAAGATTTCTTTATCCATGAAAGCTGTGGCAAGTGTACTCCATGTAGAGAAGGCAACAGACAACTTACAAAAATCATTAACAGATTTGTAACAGGTAATGCAAGCGTAGAAGATCTGAAAACCGTTGAAAAGTTTGCCAATGTCATGAAGTACGCATCCTTCTGCGGACTTGGTCAAACAGCTCCTACAGCACTTCTTACTGCTATAAAATATTTTCCGGTAGAGTTTTATCAGCAAATTGACAGGATTAGGAAGACCAGTTAGGATAACGTTTTCCTGTGTGTTATTTAGTTTATTAAATAACTATCGAAATCGAGGAGGATAGACATGAAAAATTGTACAATTACCATTGATAATAAAGAGGTTACGGTACCAGAAGGCACTAGCATATTGGAAGCTGCTAAAAAAGTTAGTATTAATATCCCTACTCTTTGTAATCATCCTGATCAAACCGTAAAAGCTAATTGTAGAATATGTCTAGTAGAAACGAAACCAGGAAAGCTGGAAACAGCATGTTCTACTAAAGTTAGGGATGGTATGACTATAAATACTGTATCTAAACTAGTTAGGGATACACAAAGAGGAGTTCTGGAATTAATCCTGGCTAATCATCCTCAGGACTGCCTAAAATGTATTAGAAACGGTAAGTGCGAACTTCAAAAGTTATGCGAAATGTTCCATATATCTAAAAGTAATCTTGAGGATGAAATAGATGCTCTAGAAAAGGATGAATCCAATCCTTCAATCGTAAGGGATCATAGTAAATGTATAAAGTGTAATAGATGTATTGAAGTCTGTCAGGAGGTTCAGGGTGTTAGTATACTAAGTCACGCCCATAGATCAACAAAATACTGTATTACTCCAGCTTTTGAAAAGAAGCTTGTAAACACTCTTTGTGTATTCTGCGGTCAGTGCACATCAGTATGTCCTGTTGGTGCCCTGTATGAAAAGGATGATACCGAAAAGGTTTGGAATGCCCTTTATAATGATAATCTGCACGTTATCGTTCAAATAGCGCCAGCCGTAAGAGTAAGTATAGGAGAAGAGTTTGGGGCTAAGCCTGGTACGAAGGTAACGGGAAAGGTAGTTGCAGCTTTAAGAAGGCTTGGATTTGATAAAGTATTTGATACGGATTTTACTGCTGATTTAACCATCATGGAAGAGGGTCATGAATTATTGGATAGAATAAACAGAGGCGGTACACTTCCAATGATTACATCATGCAGCCCAGGATGGATAAATTATATTGAAGGTTTTTACCCTCAGCTACTAGACCACTTATCAAGTTGTAAGTCACCGCAGCAAATGTTTGGTGCTCTCTCCAAAACATACTATGCTAAAAAGCTGGATCTGGATCCGTCTCAAATATTCACTGTATCCATAATGCCTTGTACTGCCAAAAAGTATGAAGCCGAGAGAAAAGAAATGTCCTCCTATGGATATAGAGATGTAGATGCAGTCCTTACAACTAGAGAACTAGCAAGAATGATAAAATCTGCAAGCATTGATTTCCTGAATATTGAAGAGGAAAACTTTGACGAACCCTTTGGTATAACTACAGGGGCCGGGGTTATCTTCGGAGTCACAGGTGGAGTTATGGAGGCGGCCCTTAGAACAGTCTATGAGGTTGTAACAGAACACGAACTGGAAAATCTCGATTTCATGGATGTAAGGGGTTTGGAGGGTATCAAAGAAGCTACAGTTGATTTAAACGGAACCCCTATTAAAGTTGCCGTAGCTCATGGTCTGAGCAATGCTAAGAAAATATTGAATCAGATCAATGAAGGTAAGTCCGACTATACATTTATTGAAGTCATGTGTTGTCCCGGCGGATGTATCGGTGGCGGCGGCCAACCTATAGGTTCCACCATGAAGGTTAGAGAAGAAAGAATCAAGGGAATCTACGATGTGGATAAAGTAATGCCCCTCAGAAAATCCCATGAAAATCCGGCTGTTAAGGAGCTCTACGAAGAATTCTTAGGTCAGCCTTTGGGTAAAATATCCCATAAGCTTCTACACACAACCTACAGCCCAAGGAGTGAAAAAATAGATTTCGATTATCTGCAGTGGAATAATGAAATTGCTTTAACAGAAGAATAGAACAAAGGCGCCCATAGGGCGCGTTCTTTTTGTCTACCCTAAATTTTCTTCACTTATTTCATAGGTTATTCCATGAACTCCACTATATTTAATAGGTTCCATCGTTCCTCCACATTTTTCGCATGTAAATCTAGGTGGAACTGATAAGTCTCCATCATCAAAAACATCAAATGATTCCACTACACCTCTTGGTATATCTTCCGTAACTTTGCAATCTAAACATATAAATGTTACATCTTTTTTCTCTTCTAATAACCTTTCGGCTTGTTTTCTTTTCTTTATTTGCATTCTTCTTTTATCTTTCATTTTTTTCTTTTTTGGCATATTTTTTTCCTTTCTAAAGTAATATTTTTATCTATATAAACAATGGTTCAATTTCTCCATGTGTCACTTTTTTTATTGAGTGGTACATATTATTTAAATTCGCTATCTCTCTTTCTACTTGTCGCAGAGCTCTTAGTCTGTATCTTTCTAACATACTTCCATATTCTTTATAATAAATATCATTCATTACCATTTTACCTTTACATTTTGTGCACTCAAGTGGGTCTACTCCAAATGCTTTTAGTATTCTGCATTTCCATGTTCTAAGTTTTCTAAGCTGCTCTAATACTTTTTCATCTAACATTTTAAAGGTAGGTAATCTTTTCTTATGCTTATTATTTCTTGCATATATTCCATAGTATCTAACCATGTTAAAGCGTTTTTCTGGAATATGTATTATTAATCTTTTTATAAATTCAAAAGCATGTATTTTTTCTTTTATTCTTTTTCCATCTTCATGTCGTTCATAGCAAAAGGTTACATATTCTCCATCATAATCTATTATTCTTGATTCTGATATAGCTGGTCTTCCTGTATATCTTCCTACATATCTCGCTGCTCCTTTAGCACTTTTAATTTCTCCCTTTCCATAAACATAGAATCCATGTGGATATTTTTTATACATTTCATCTTTAAGTCTTTTTCCTTCTCTCTTTCCTATTTCTTTTTCTATTTCATCTAGCAACATCTTTTGCCATCTTTTCCTTAACATAGGGTATGAAAAGTAGTTTATATTTTTCCACTCAGTCTTATTGCCTACAGCTCCTTCTGTTACTAATACATGTACATGAGGGTTCCACTTAAGATCTCTACCGAAGGTATGTATTACGCTAACTATTCCAGGGGTATATTCTTCTTTTTTATTTCTTTCTTTTAACCAGCTTTTTATAACCTCTGCTGAGCACTTTGTCAATATGGAAAGTCTCTTTCTTCTTTTTATAAAAAACTTTCTAAGTGTATCTGGTATAGTAAATACCATATGTCTATGCTTACAATTAATTAACCTAGCGGTTAGTTCTTCTACCCATTCATCTACATGGACTTTACCGCAGGACGTACAAAATCTACTTTTGCATGTAAATCCTACCCTTTTAATTTCGCCACAGTCTTCACATTTGTACTCTATATATCCATTATTTAATGATCCACAGCCTATCATTTTTTCTACTTCTTTAAAAACATTCTTTCTTATTCTATGTCCATAAGTTTCTACTACTTTATCCCAGTGGTCTTTAATTATATCTTTTATTTTTATCTTCTTCATACCAAAGCTCCGCTTACATTATTTAACAGGTAAAAATTTACATTTTTCTAGAAGTATTCAAAACACTATGCTTCGCATATATAATTTTAGCAAAAAAATGTTTGAGTTCCTAGACAAGAACAAAGGCGTCTTCGACGCATTTGTTGGTTCGTAGTTAATAGTTCGTAGTTGGTAGCCCTGATTAGCTCTTAGTTCTTAGCTCTTGGCTCTTGGCAAATCCTAGTCGTTCTTTAGGGTCTTTCCTGTAGCCCGTCACCTGTCACCTTTTTGCCATGAGCGGTCAGCAGTTAGCTGTTAGCCTTTTTAATATTTAACTGGTAAAAGTTTGTAATTTTTTGCATCCCTTGAATTTACTTTGCTTTATGACTGCAATTTTTTGCTGTAGTTTCCTATTATTTATAACCATCAACCGACAACCAAGGAACCTTTCTCCTATAAAAGTTAAGCAACAGATTTTAACATATTTCCCGGGAAATTTTCTTTTTTCGACTTATTCTATTCCAAAATACTTTTTAGCATTTTCCGTAGTTTGCCGTGCTACTTCTTCAAAGGACATATCCTTTATCTCTGCTATCTTTTCGGCTACAAATCTAACATAACCTGACTCGTTCCTTTTGCCCCTATGGGGAACAGGAGTTAAATAAGGTGAATCGGTTTCTATCATTAGGTGATCTATAGGCACAGTTTTAACAACCTCTACGGTCTTTCTGGCATTTTTAAATGTAACAGGCCCTGCAATGGAAATATAGGCTCCCAGCTTTACATATTGTTTTGCCAGCTCTGCGCTTCCAGAATAGCAGTGCATTAAAACCCCCGTATCAAAGGCCTTTTCCTCTTTTAGTATATTCATCACATCCTGATTTGCTTCCCTATCATGAATAATAATAGGTAGATTCACTTCTTTAGCAAGTCTAATTTGTTTTCTGAACCACTCCCTCTGAATCTCCCTAGGTGAATGATCATAGTGATAATCCAATCCGATTTCTCCAATTGCCATAACCTTTGGCTTTTTAGTCATCCCTTTCAAAAGCTCAAGCATCATATCATCCATAGTTTTCGCTTCATGGGGATGAACTCCCACCGCTGCATAAATCATATCATATTTATCTGCAAGTTCTATCGACTTTACTGAGCTTTCAAAATCGGCTCCAGGATTCATTATATATGATATGCCATTTTCCTTGGCTCTTTTTATAACTTCATCCCTATCTTTATCAAATCTCCTAGCATCTAAATGGGCATGGGAATCAAACAACATATATATCCCTCCTATGTTTAATATATCAAATCATTTAATGCCTATACAAGAATAAATGCGTCTGGCGAAGTATTTGTTAGCTCTTGACTCTTAGCAAATTCAGGCCAATCTTTAGAGTCTAATTATTCGCTTTTCGCTACTCGGCTAGGGTCAGGCCTTTGGACACTAGGTACTGGGTGTTAGGCGCTAGGCATTGGGCGTTAGATGCTGAGTTTAGGTCAATCTTTTGGTTCTTTCCAGTCACCCGTTACCCGTCACCTATCTCTCCTGTTATTAAAAATTATAGCCAGCAGCTACTGCTGCTAGCCATATATTAACTCACTGTAGTTCCACTTTCAATATCTGCTGTAACTAGTGTAAGCTTATCCTTAGTGCTTGCCGCTAAAATCATTCCTTGTGATTCTATCCCTCTAAGTTTTACAGGTTTTAAATTGGCTACAAGTATCAGCTTTTGACCTACTAATTCTTGTGGTTTATAATGCTCAGCTATACCTGATACTACCTGCCTTGTCTCATCTCCAACCTTAAGCTGCAGCACCAATAGCTTATCTGCATTAGGATGCTCTTTAGCCTCTATAACCTCTGCAACCTTTAAGTCAATCTTTGCAAAATCGTCAATTGATATCTGATCTTTTTCTTTCTTTTTCTTAGACTTCTTATTTTCTTTCTTTTGGTTTTTAGATTCATTTTTTTCAGTATTTTTGTTATTGCCAGCAAGCTCTTTCAGTTCCTTTTGCACATCAATACGAGGGAATAAAGGAGGCTGTTTGTGTACTTTAATTCCGGACTCAAGCTTTCCAAACTCCATAATATCCTCCCAGCCTGTGCCCTGACCTTCATCTATGCCAAGCTGCACCCATATCTTTCTTGCCGTCTTATCCATAAAGGGCCGGATAAGTACTGATATGATTCTTATAGATTCAGCAAGGTTATAAAGAACTGTATCAAGTCTGTCTTTATTTTCATCATCCTTAGCTAAAATCCAAGGAGTGGTCTCATCTATATATTTATTTGTCCTTCCAACAAGCTTCCATATCTCCTCTAAAGCACCGCTGTAATTTAGTTTGTTCATTCTTTCTTCTACTTTAGACCAAACAGAAGTTGCTAAATTTTCAAGGTCTTCATCATACTCACCCTTGGTTTTTGGCTTAGGTATTATTCCTCCGTTATATTTTTCTATCATTGCTATTGTTCTACTCACTAGGTTTCCAAGGTCATTTGCCAAGTCTGAATTTATCCTGTTTAGCAACACTTCATTTGTAAATAGTCCATCCTGTCCAAAGGAGTACTCACGAAGTAAGAAGTATTTAAGGGCATCTACTCCATATCTTTCTACAAGTACTACAGGATCTACCACATTACCCTTTGATTTCGACATCTTGCCGCCTTCAAGCAGTATCCATCCGTGTCCGAATACTTTTTTAGGTATGGGAATATCAAGGGCCATAAGTATTGCAGGCCAAATTATAGTATGGAATCTTACTATCTCCTTACCTACCAGCTGTACATCTGCAGGCCAGAACTTCTTATAATCTTCTTCCTGTATTTCCGGATATCCTAATGCTGTTATATAGTTGCATACGGCATCAAACCATACGTATATAATATGTTTTTCATCGAAGGGGACCTTTATTCCCCAGTCGAAGGATGTCCTAGACACGCATAGATCTTCAAGCCCAGGCTTTAAAAAGTTGCTTATCATTTCATTTTTTCTTGATTCAGGAAGCAAAAATTCAGGGTTTTCTTCAAAAAGCTTTATTAATCTATCTTGATATTTGGAAAGTTTAAAGAAGTATGCCTCTTCTTGAGTAAGTTCCACATCCCTACCGCAATCAGGACACTTTCCATCCTTTAACTGTGTCTCCGTCCAGAAGGATTCACAAGGTGTACAATACCAACCTTCGTAGTGGCTTTTATATATATCTCCCTTTTCATAAAGTTTTTGGAAAATCTGTTGTATTCTTCTTTCATGATATTCATCGGTAGTTCTGATAAAGATGTCATAGGAAATCTCCATAGTTTCCCAAAGTTTTTTAATTCCGTCTACTATCTTATCAACATATTCCTTTGGAGATACTCCATGCTCCTTTGCCACTTCTTCAATCTTCTGACCATGCTCATCAGTTCCAGTCAAGAACTTGACATCGTACCCTGTAAGCCTCTTAAACCTGGCCATTGCATCTGCTGCTACAGTAGTATAGGTGTGCCCTATATGAAGCTTTGAGCTTGGATAATATATAGGGGTCGTAATATAAAATCTTCCTTTACTCATTTTCATTCCTCCTCTAATTTAATCTCTTGTGCTAGTTACTCTAACAGTATAGCTTTAAATATCCTTCAATGTTTCCTCCGAAGCGACTTTGAAGAGCTATTTTTACCTCTAAATCTTTTCTATTAAAACAGCTCTTCTACGGAGCCTGAAGAGGATTATTGAAGGATATCTATAAGGAACTAGCGAGGCGAGTTAGTTTAAGTTTGTATTTAGTTTAATTTTTTTAATTATCCTTCTTTCTATTTCAATACAAAAAACCTCATCCCCTAAAAGGGACGAGGCTTGTCTCGCGTTACCACCCTACTTCATCATTATGTCGCCATAATGAACTCACTAAGTGACATGTAATCACCTTGCATTTATAACGGATGCAAATCCGGCCTGGCCTACTAAAGTTTCAGACAGACAGTTCAGGGGCCATCTTCAGCATATGTCTCAGTACCGGCTTTCACCTTTCCCGGTTCTCTGAAACTAAGACAACATACCTACTCTTCCCATCATAACCTTTAAATACATTTATTGATAATATATTATTATAGTATAAAATATATAAAAATATGCATGTTTTGTCAAGTTTCTTTAAAATATAATCAAATGATTTCACAAATTAATTTTGGCATGTGCTACAATTTCCTCTAATTAAATACTATTTTGCACACCATAATCGCTGCAATTATCCCTGCTAAATGAGATATCAATGCACAGAGAAGTGTATGCTTTGATTTTTTTACTCCTATGGTTCCAAAATACAATGCCATTGTATAAAATATAGTTTCTGTCGATCCCATCATTGTTGATGCCAGCCTCCCTGTGAAAGTATCGGGTCCGTAGGTATATACCAATTCCTTAACCATAGCAAGGGAACCGCTTCCCGATATGGGCTTTAAAATAGCAAGGGGTATTAACTCCTGTGGTAAACCAATCAGTCTTCCGGGAGTTGCAAAAACCTTTGAAAAAAGCTCTAGAGCACCTGACTCTTTAAAAATTCCTATTCCAAGAAATATGGCAATTAAATAGGGCATTATTTTTACAGAGGTTTTAAATCCTTCTCCTGCACCCTCTACGAAAGCATCGTATAGCTTAACTCCCTTAATGTAACCATGAACAAGTATTACAGTTATAATAAATGGAATAGAACCTATTGATATGATACTTAATATTTTATACATAGATCTACTTCCTTTCGAATATCTTGCAGACCAAAACACCTGTAATTGTTGATATCGTGGTTGCCACTAAGGTTGTTCCAATTATTTCAGTTGGATTCACCGACCCTGCATCGGTTCTTATTTTTAGTACTGTAAGAGGAATAAGCTGTATAGATGACATGTTTATCACCAAAAACATAGCCATGGCATTGGTTGCAGTATCCTTATTGGCATTGAGGCTCTGTAACTCCTCCATAGCCTTAAGACCTAGGGCTGTAGCGGAATTGCCTGCTCCAAACATGTTGGCAACTATATTCATAACGATTGCCGTTATGGCCGGATGTTCTCTAGGTATACTAGGGAACATCAGTCTCATGAGAGGTCTTAAAAGTTTTCCTATGGAATTGATAAGGCCAGATTTCTCCGCTATTTTCATCAATCCCAGCCATGTGGCCATGATCCCCGCAAGCCCTATAGCAAAGATTACTGCGTCCTCCGTATTTTTTAAAACTACTTCATTAATCATTTCCAGTTTACCATTTATAATGGAAACCACTATTCCTACAATAATCATAAAAAACCAGATTACATTTATCATAAAATCCTCCGCTGAGATAAGTATAAGATATAAAATTATATGTATAAAAGTCTGTAAATATTATGACATAGCTCTATAAACAAGTTGTATTTTACTATTGAATTATAGATACTGTTGTGGTACAAATAGAATTGAGTAGTAATTAAAGCATAAGAGGACGTGATAATAATGACAGATTCAAAATTAGAACTCCTTCTACACAGTCTAAATCAAAGCTCTATTGAAAAAATGGATATAAACATTCTCAAAGACATCATCTCAATGGATATAAAAACAAAACAAAATAGTCCTAATAATAAATTCAAGGTGGTTTTTGAAGAAGTCTTTTCTTTTTACATTGTAAACGAAGAAGGTGATTTAGTTAAAAAGCCTTGTTTTGATTATACTCACTTAAATTCCATTGGATATTATAAAAATGGAGTAGGTGAATTTGTAAATATCGATGTGTCTGAAGATGAATTAAGCCCTGAAGACGTTTCTCTTCCAAACTTTGCTGTAGAACTCCTTAATTCATCCATGTTTATAGAAGCACGAAGTATAAAAATAAATGATAAAAAATTCAAAGTAGGATATCCAGATATTTAAGAGGGGACAGTTAATTTGCCCCTCTTATCTAATATAGGCCCTCTAGGAGGAAACTTATATGTCTAAAGAAAAGTGTTTTATAGAAATTAGTAGTGTACTTAAAACTGAAATAGAAAGCATGGCCAAAAAAGCCGGGTTGAGCATAGATGCTTTTCTAAATAAGCTGATAAAGCGTCATAATATAAATCAGGCTAAAGTAAAGGAGCCTAGTATATGGCACCACCAAACTAAACTTGAAACTGTATTAAACGAAAATAAAAATTATTCCAAAAAGACACTCACCCTAGATGCAATAAGCAATTCCTTATATGACGGACTGTACATTGCCGACGGCAATGGCTATACCATAGATGTAAACAAAGCCTTTACTCGAATAACAGATATCCGTAGAGAAGAAGTTGTAGGTATGCATCTCAAAACACTTGTTGAGAAAAATTTTTTCGACAAAAGTGTTGCTCTAATGGTTTTAGAACAAAAAAACAAGTAACTAAAATGTCTACTATAGTAAGAAATAATAAAAAGGTTCTTATTACGGGAAATCCCATTTTTAACGAAACCTGTTATCTAAGTTACAATTTTTCACATAAAGTGTTTAACTTAGCAAAAATAAGAGGAGACGATTTAACTGTCCCCTCTTATTTTTTATACTTATAAATCTGTTATTTCTTTAAATAACTTGCCACTATCTCTCCATAGTAAAGAACATGGAAGTCTTTGTTTGGATATTTAGCTTCTCTTATATTTTTATCAAGTAGTGCTGGTTCCATAACCTGGTTGTAGACAATCTTACACTCATAGTGGAGATCGCATTCCCCTATTATTGGAGTATCAATCACTTTCCCCTTTTCGGCAGTTAAATTACATTCCTTAAATTTATCTATTTCCCTTCCTGACTTAGTACCACATACGGCCAGTTCCTTTTTCATATCCTTACTTAGCGGCACGCTTACTGTAAATTCATCAGCATCCTTAATCATGTCATAGGTATGCCTGGAATAACGTACCAGTACTGTAAATATGGGTTTGTTCCATATAAATCCTATAGTTCCCCATCCTATAGTCATGGTATTCAACTTTTCACCATTCTTTACCGTAAGAAATGCTCCTTTTTGTAACTGTTCCAGCATCTCTTTGGAATACTCATTGTAAGCTATGTCTTTAAACATAAACAATATTACCTCCTATAAAATATAATTAAGTAACTTTAAGATTCAACTTTGCGGGATAATTTATAACCCTATGGATATATATTTAACTTCTAAAAATTCTTCTATACCAAATCTTCCTCCCTCTCTACCAATACCACTTTCCTTAAATCCTCCAAAGGGTGCCTGGGCAGTAGATGGCTTGCCGTCATTTAGTCCCACTATTCCATATTCCAACTTTTCACTTACTCTTAAGCCCCTTGACAGACTCTCAGTAAACAAATAGGCTGCCAAGCCGTAGTTTGTATCATTGGCAAATCTTATTACTTCTTCCTCTGTCTCAAAGGTTGTTACAGGAACTACAGGACCAAAGGTTTCTTCTTTCATAATGCACATGTCATCATTTATAGAGGATATGACTGTAGGCTCAAAGAAATAACCGGCTTCCTCATGTCCTCCTTCATGTCTTCCTTTGCCTCCTGTCTCAACCTTTGCGCCCTTAGATACTGCGTCCTCTATATGCTCATTTATTTTTTCATATCCATCCTTATTGATAACGGGTCCTATATCTACTCCATCTTCAAGGCCATTTCCTACCTTTAGCTGTTTCACTCTAGAAACCAGTTTTTCTAAAAACTTTTCTTCTATATCTTTGTGAACATATATCCTATTCGTAGCTATACATACCTGTCCGCCATTTCTAAACTTGGAAACTAATGCACCCTCTACTGCCTTATCAAGATCTGCATCATCAAATACTATTAGCGGTGCGTGACCTCCAAGCTCCAATGATATGTTTTTTACAGTTTTTGCAGCCTGAGCCATCAAAAGCTTTCCAACCTCCGTTGAGCCTGTGAAGGTAATCTTTCTAACTCTAGAATCTTCCATAAGTGAATTTCCTATTTCCTTAGCTTCTCCAATTACAAGATTGGCAACTCCCTTTGGAAAACCAGCCCTATCTAACAGTTCAAAAAGCTTTACCGCCGTAAGAGGTGTATTATATGCAGGCTTTATTACTACAGTACAACCAGCTGCTAAAGCAGGAGCTATTTTTCTCGTGATCATTCCCGCAGGAAAATTCCATGGCGTTATCGCTCCTACTACTCCTACCGGTTGTCTATGTACCAGTATTCTTTTGTTCTCAAAAGAGGCCGGTATAGTCTCACCGTATACCCTTTTTCCTTCCTCTGCATACCACTCTACAAAGCTTGCAGCATACTTTACTTCTCCTATAGCCTCTTGAAGGGGCTTGCCCTGCTCAAGGGTCATGATCCTTCCTATTTCCTCTTTTTCTTCCATTATGAGTTTAAACCATCTTCTCAGATAGATACTCCTTTCCTGGGCCGGAAGCTCAGTCCAGCTCTCAAAGGCATCGTGAGCTGCAGTTATAGCTCTTTCTGTTTCGTTTTTTCCACCTTTTGCAGCTCTTCCTACTACATCCCCGTTGGCAGGATTTAAGACATCAAAATATTCACCGCTATCTGCCTCTATCCATTCACCATTTATATACATTTTATGGTCCATAATAATATATAATACCTCCCCTTGAATATTCTATTATAATTATACACTTTAAATGTATATAAAAATCATTTTTCAGGACAAAAACTAATTATTTTGATGATAATTGCATATAATTTTAAAAATAGATTTTATATCATATACAAACTTATTAATGTTTTTATCTTCAGATTTTAGGGTAAATAATGTTAATACAGTAAGTTACTTTTTAGGGGGGATTTAGATGTTCTGTTTTAAAAAGAAGGCAGAGCTACGGGCCCAAGAAAATCTGAAAAAGGGTCTCACAATCGGAACAGCCGTAGGTGCTGTAATAGGAAGTATCATAGGGGGTATTGCTGGAATCCTAACGGCTCCTGATTCAGGAAAAAACACCAGAGAAAAGATTAAGAAAAATGCTAATGAAGTAAAAAACAATCTTGAAAATGAATTGGCAGAGATTAAATCTAAAGTAAATGATGAAATTTCACAGTCAGTTGAATGGGTAAAAAAGGAAGTCACTGAAGCTAAAGACTTTTTTACCAGGGAAAAAAAGGAATTCCAAGATGAAATTAAAAAAGTAGTTAATGAAGGAAAATCTGAACTAAATAAAGCTGCTGAGAAAATTGAAGAAAAGCTTAAAGAAAATAACAATGATAAGAAGGAAAATTAATATCTCTTATAGAATTTTGATAGGATGTATATTTTAAGTGCCAGAGTTATTTTATCTGGCACTTAAATTTAGACTTAAAAAAAACAAAACTATTTAATGGAGTGATTCTAATATGAATGTAACTATTTCTCTTGCCGATCTAGGCTTAATACTTTTATGGGTAGCTTTACTGGTGCTGATTATCTACATAATACTGGTTTTAAAGAATTTTAATGATACGTTAAAAGAGGTTAAGGAAGTAGTTTCTAGCAACAAAGAAAATATTAAAAAGACGTTGGAAGAAATACCTTCTATAGCAAAGAATATCGATGACATTACAGGCGAGGTGTCCCACGACGTCAAGGCAGTTAGGGGAACAATTGACAACATAACCGAAAAAAGTGAAGTTGCCTCGGCATCTTTAAGTGAAACTGGGGATCTGATAACTAGTATAGCTGCAGCTATTCAGGCAGGTCTATTTATGAAAAATCTTATCCAAAGTATTTTTTCCAAAAGTAAAAGAGTAGCATAAAGTAAGGACAAGGAATTTTCTTGTCCTTTAACTCAAAATATAAAAAAGGTTACAGGTTCTAATTGTTTAACTTCCATTTAAAATTATAGATCTTTTTCATACTCTTTTCTCGTTAATTTTATCTATATCTTCTTTTGTCATCACATAATTTGCGTCAATTACATGTTTAATCCCAAACTCAATCCATATTAGCTTACTTATCTTGTTTTTTAAATTTATGAATATATATTTTGTATTTTATCTTGTAAGTTCCTTCCCCTTTTTATAATATCCATATCCTTTTATAACACAAGGCAGAAGCTCTTAATTATTTCGACTCCTGCCTCTCCCTAAATTCCTTTAAGTAATCTATTATATCCTTAAAGCTTTCGTATTCTATATATTCTATTCCTTCATTATCACAGTACTCTGCAAGATAACTCTTGGCAAAGAGTATATCTACTTTAGATGCCACACATCTGTCTGAATATCCATCACCTATATATATAATCTTATCAGTTTTTGACTTCAGATTATAAAAAATATTACTCTTACATGTCCCACACTTCCCGCAATCCTTATTTTCATGGGGAAATGTTAAACTGTAATTTCCGCCTTCATCAAATCTAAAACCATTGCTATACTGTTTTAAATAATCCAGTCCGTACTTAGCCAATACCGTCTTTATATTATAATCAAAACCATCGCTTACTATATAAATATCAATTCCTTTTTCTTCGCAAAGCTGAGCAAACTGCACAAAATAATCATCAATCTCTATATCTTCCAAAAAACTCTTTAATCTCTCTTCATCAAAGTCCATAAGTTTATAAAGCTCTATACTACACTGACGGGTAGACAGCTCTCCAGCTACCCACTTTTCATCTATATGTTTCCAGTCCCGGGTGGCAAACTCTTTTAGTGAAGAAACACACGTATCTTCCTTTGTAATTGTTCCGTCAAAATCAACCATGATAATATTATTCATCTAAGTCGCTCCTTGTTTAGTTTCCGTATCTATAACAAATGATTCTCAATATAACTTAGTATCCTATCCTTTTCTAAAGGAATTTTTCCAAAGAAAATAGCTCTTTTAACTGAATCCAGAATTTCTCCTACGATTCTTTTGTCCTCTAAATTAAATCTTTCCAATATATCATTTCCATTTATTACTTCTGATATGTCTTCCAGCTGTTTAAATCTCGTTAAATAGTTATTTGCAAGATATTCTGCATGTACCTTGTACATTCCCATCTCTTCATTGGGATTAAGTAGCTGTCTTGTAGATATTATATCGGCAAGACCTATGAGTACAATGTCCAGAGTGTCTTCTCCAAAATTTTTAAAAAGATCATATAGAGATCTTCCGCTTACATCATTTGTCTTATAAAGATTAAGGGTCCACATATGCTCTTTTACCATCTTGCACAAAAATATCTTTTCCTTTTTACTGAGCTTTAATCTGTCAGATATGTCTGCCATTATCTCCTCGCCCACTATTTCATGACCTCTAAATCTAACTCTGCCTGTTTCATCTACCCATCTTGCTCCAGGCTTTCCTATATCATGGAAAAGTGCTGCAAGCTTTATAAGCTGAATTCTGGCATGACCATTTGAGTACATCTGAGCTGTATGATTTTCATAGGCCCTTCTTAAATGATCTTCAAAATATCCATCAGCATAAATAATGTTTTCAATAACCCTCATGGTATACAGGGAGTGAGTCCATGAATCCACTACGTGATATTTGCATTTTCCAACCTCTTTCATAGGCTCTATTTCAGGAAATATTTTGTTTAGTATATTGAGGTACTTGTCCATGAGGTTAAAGTAGTAGTGTGCCCTTTTATAACCCAATATTTTAAATATCTCACGGGATATTCTTTCTCCCGATACTTCTTTTATTCTATGACTGTTTTTATTGATTAATTCATTAGTTTTTTCAGTAATGTCAAACCCAAGCTCCGACATAAACCTCACAGCCCTCAGCATCCTAAGAGGATCTTCCTTGAAAACGTTTTTACGAATTTCTTTTATAAGCCTCTTTTCTATATCTTCTAATCCCCTAAATGGATCTATTACGTTGCTAAAATCCAGCTTTCCATCGACAACCTTAACGGCAATAGAATTTATTGTGAAATCCCTGTGGGATAAATCTTCGTAGATATCTCCACCCCTAATTGTAGAAAAATCTACTGTAAGGTTTTCTTCTTTAAATTCTACCCTTGTTACTCCTATTTCTTGGCCTAATGAGATAAAGCTTTTGCCATTTGCATCTGCAAATTTTTTAGCAAGATTAACTGAATCTCCATTTACTACAATATCCAAATCCTGTATTTTTCTTTTTAAAAAATAGTCTCTAACAGCCCCTCCTGTCAAATATATATCTTTATCAGTTATTCTGCTTACTTCTTTTATAAGTTCATTGGTGAGCATGCCACTCTTCACTCCCTATCATAAGGCCCGATTTAATCCTAAACTTTATTTAATCTTAAACTTTTTGAATCGGTATGTCAATTACATAGAATTTTGTGAATTTGTTAATATTTTGTCTCTCTTTTCCATTTTCTTTTATTTCTTATTTATGTTGACTTTTATTGGTAGCTCTGGTATTATTTAATGTGAAAGATGTTGAAATATGTCGAAAAAAGTCTAAAGGGAGGATTTGTAATGAAATCTACAGGAATAGTTAGAAAGGTAGATGAACTAGGAAGAGTTGTAATTCCAATAGAGTTAAGAAGAACTCTAAATATCGGAGAAAAGGATGCTTTAGAAATTTTTGTGGATGGATCCCACATAATCCTAAAAAAATATGAACCTGCTTGTATTTTCTGTGGACAAGCCAAAGACAATGTAAACTTTAAGGGGAAAAACATTTGTCCAAACTGTCTTGAAGAAATAGCAAATACAAAGTAATTTTTAATGCTTGTGTTAGTTTAAACACAAGCATCTTCTTTTTCCAGATTATTTAGATCTTTTATCATTTTATCTAAATCGATCTCATTTGCTCTAGCTACTTCTTCAAGGGTTTCTCTTTCAGCACCCAAACAATTTAGACAAGTTAACCCATATTTGTGCATAACCTCAATAGTTTTGGAATTGCTGAACAAAATTTCTGAAATTGTCATATTTTTATTATATTTCAATATAATCACTCCCCGATATATTATTCTTCATAGGGGCCTTTTTTCCTTCAAGGTCACCATATAGAAAGCTATTAAATATCTATACTATATTTATATACTTCACGCTTATGCATGTTCCTATCTTTTGCAACTTTTTTTACCGCTTCCTTTTTAGTGAATCCTTTATTAATATACATCAAAATATGATCCTGTATAGATATATCTTCCCAGCTATTTTTTTCTTCATCGCTTTCTTCCAAACTACTCCTCCCCTCAATTAATAATACAAATTCTCCCCTAGGGTTATTTTCCTTAAAATGCTCTATTACATCTGAAATCTTTCCTCTTATAAGCTCTTCATACCTTTTAGTAAGTTCCCTAGCTACCGTCACAAGTCTATCTCCTAGAATCTCTTTCATATCCTTCAGACTATCTGTTAATCTATGGGGAGATTCATAGAAAATAAGGGTTCTATCATCCCTCTTTATTTTTTCAAGTCTTTCCCGTCTCTTTTTCTTATTCCTGTCCAAAAATCCTTCAAAGGAAAACCTTTCCGTTGAAAGCCCTGACGCAACCAAAGCCGTAATAATTGCGCTTGCTCCAGGTAAAACTTCAAAATCTATGCCCTCTTCTATACAAATCCTTACCATATCTTCTCCAGGATCCGATATACCCGGCATTCCCGCATCACTTACAAGAGCTATGTTCTCTCCAGCCTTTAACTTTTCTACAAGCTCTGGACCCTTTTTGTCTTTATTATGTTCATGGTAGCTGGTTAAAGGCTTTTTTATTTCATAATGATTCAATAGTCTTATAGTATGTCTGGTATCCTCTGCAGCTATTAAATCTACTTCTTTTAATGTATTTAGCGTTCTTATGGTTATATCCTCCAAGTTTCCTATAGGCGTTGGACAGATATAAAGTTTTCCCTTTGTTTTTGTCATACATTTTTACTCCTTTATTTTTCAATACTCTCCTTACCATATATCTCATAAACTTCATCCGTATAGCTTCCTTCTTCATTATAAACGTATAGTGGCTTCATAAACTTAAGCTCAGGTTTTGCAGCCTTTATGCATTTTAATAATAATAAATTTGACTTTTTATTTTTATTGGGATGAATAAACCTTATTTTTTTTGGCTCTAACTTATATTGTCTACAAAGACACATAATATCCACCAACCTCTGGGGCCTGTGGACTAGATAAAAGTGCCCGTTGTGCTTTAAAAGTCTACTTGCTGTATATATTATATCCTCTAATGTACATTTAATTTCATGCCTTGAAATGGCCTTTGAATCCTCTGGATTTTTAAGACCACTTTTCGCATTCATGTAGGGAGGATTGGAAGTAACTACATCTACTGAATTGACATCTATAAAGCTTAATGTATTTTTTAGGTCCTCATTTAATATTTTTACTCTATCTTCTAAGTTATTGAGCTTTACGCTTCTATTGGCCATGTCGGCAACCTCATTTTGAATTTCTATTCCATATATTTTTTTAGCCCTGCTTTTTCCTGCTATAAGTATGGGAATGATTCCTGTTCCCGTTCCCAAGTCTACAACCAGGGCATTTTTGCTAATCTCACAAAAATTACTGAGAAGTACTGCATCTATTCCAAAGCAAAACCCCTTGGGATTTTGTATAATCTTAAGTCCTTTGCACTGAAGGTCATCGATTCTTTCATGTTCTTTTATTAAAACTTCTTTCATCGTCACCTCTCCTACTTTTGCGCTGCTTGTATCTGTTTTATCATGGTTTCATCGTTCATAGGTCCTGTAACAAGATTAACTATTATACCATCTTTATCTATTATATAGGTAGTAGGTATGCCACTTATCCTATATTTTTTAACAACTTCCCCCTCTGTATCCAATAGAACAGGAAAGGTATAATTGTTCTTTTCTAAAAAAGTATTTGTATCCTTGATTCCGTTTTTTTCTGCAGCAGTAATATTTACTGTAAGCACTACTACATCTGAATCCTTATATTTTTCATATACTTTTTGTATATACGGCATTTCATCTATACATGCAGGGCACCAAGAAGTCCAAAAGTTCAAAAATACCACTTTCCCCTTAAGCTTTGAAAGGCTTATCTCATTCCCTTCTCTATCAAGTAGTGTAAAGTCAAAAGCCTTATCTCCGGGAAATATTCCTTCCTGTATCTCTTCTTCTACGTTTTCTTCTTTATTATTTAGATTTTCTTCCTTATTTTCCTTTGATTTTTCTTCCTGAACAACAGTATCCTTAGGCTTTTCAGCCTCTTTATTATCACATGCTGTAACCAATGATATAGATAAAACAAGCATCAATATAAAACTAAATATCCTTTGCATCATTACACCTCTTTCATAGTTATATAAGCTTATCTGCAGCTTTTTTACAACAGTAATCCTGAGATTCTATTTAAGTAATTTGTGTATACTAATATACCCATAATTATAAGCAAAATACCACTGACAACCTTAATTATATACATGTATTTATCTAGATTATTAATTCTTTTTAAAATCGCATTCAAAAACATAGATGCAAATAAAAACGGAATGCTAAATCCCAAAGAATATATAGCAAGAAGATAAATTCCCTCTACATAACTGTCTAAGCTGGCTGCCATCATAAGTACCGACCCCAGTATAGCCCCTATACATGGCGTCCACCCAAAGCTGAATGCCATCCCAATTATTACCAAGTTAATAAATCCAGGGGTATTAGATTTAAAGCTAAATCTTCTTTGGACATCAAGGGCTCTAATTTTTATTATGCCCATATGATATAGTCCAAATATTATAATTATTATTCCTCCTATTTTTCTTATAATGTTACTGTTGAAATATAAAAATTTTCCCAGGGCTGTAGCTGTGGCACCAAGGGCTACAAATACTATAGTAAGTCCCAACAAAAAACCTATGGAATTTATAAATACTATCTTTTTTAGGTTAGTGTCGTTGGGCTTAATGTCTTCTAAGACTCCTCCAGTAAGATAGCCCAAATATATAGGCATGAGCGGAAGAACACAGGGTGATAAAAAGGATGCCATGCCTTCAATAAATACTACTATAGAAGATATATTTTCGCTCAATATAAAAGCCCCCCTTTAAGCGTCATACTTAATTATACTATATTATTTGTCCCTCTAAAACTTTAGAACTTTTTATGATTTATAAGAGTGCTAAATATTTAAAATAAAAGTGCCTACGGCATTTTGTTAGTTCGTAGTTGGTAGCATCTAGAAAAAACTGACCCTCTATTTAAAAAAAGAAAAAGACCCAGTATTACGGGTCTTCCTTAACAGACTAATCTTCTGGATGAGGTGCATCCACTGGGCACACGTTTGCACAGGCTCCACATTCGATACATCCTGATGCATCAATTACATACTTGTCACTTCCTGCACTAATTACGTCTACCGGACACTCAGGCTCACACGCTCCACAGCTTATGCAGTTATCGTTGATATAATATGCCATAAATTTCACCTCCAAATACTTTGTGAAAATCTTAAAAGCTTTTCACTACTTCATTATATCCACTTACAACAAAATTTATTATACTACTGCCTTTTCTTTATTCTATTTTGTAGAATTGTCCGTATCATTCATGTCTTTTCTTCCTATTTCGCTTTTATGAAATACATAAATATCATCACTTAAGTTTAATTCTCCTTGATCTTTTGACTCGTTTTCTATTAGTCTTACTTTAACTGACTCAAGTAATATGCTGGTATCAACAACAATTCCCGGCCCATCAGGTGTTTCCACTTTTTCTCCTTGATTAGGCAAGCCTTCTATAAGTTCTAAATAACTTTCATGCTCATATCTTAGGCAGCATAATAATCTGCCACAAATTCCAGAAATCTTTGAAGGGTTCAGAGACAGCTCCTGATCTTTAGCCATCTTTATTGATACCGGTTCAAATTCTCCAAGCCACGTAGAGCAGCATAAAGTTATTCCACAGGGGCCCATTCCTCCTACCATTTTTGCCTCGTCCCTTACCCCAATCTGCCTTAGCTCTATTCTAGTTCTAAAAATTGAAGCCAGATCCTTTACCAGCTCTCTAAAATCTACTCGTCCATCGGCTGTAAAGTAAAATATTACTTTATTATTATCAAAGGTATATTCTACATCAATCAGTTTCATCTCTAGACCATGCTCTTCTATTTTTTTAAGGCATATATCGAAGGCATTTATTTCTTTTTCCTTATTTTCCTTGTTTTTTATTTCATCCTCCTGTGTTGCCACCCTTAAAACTTTCTTCAAAGGTGACACTATTTCCTCTTCAGATACATTCTTAGGTCCTACAACTACCTCGCCAAACTCTATTCCCCTAGCTGTCTCCACTATTGCATTTTGCCCTTTCTCTATCTCTATATCATCAGGATCAAAATAATATATTTTCCCAGCTTTTTTAAATCTCACTCCTATAACTTTTACCATGTTTAAACCTCCTGTAAATTGAGAAGCATAGTCTCTATGCATAGATCAAAATTAACGTTGGCATCAATATTTTTTCTGGTTTCTTCAACAATATTTACAGCTTTAGGTATTTTTTCATAGTCTAAATTACTTGTATGTCTTTGAAGATCTATTATTTTATCTGAATTGAATAAATATTTTTCATCACTTGTCTCTATAAGTAGAAGCATGTCCCTAAACCAAATTGTAAAAAAATCCAGTATTTCATTTATATTTTCCTTATTATCCTGGAAAAAGCTTGTAAAATCTAAAAGCTTCAGCTTATCTCCATTTATTATCTCACTTATTATATCAATAACCATTTCTCTTCTATTTTTAAACTCCTCTGATCCATATAGATTAAGTGCTTTACCCAAAGAGCAATCTGAAAAACTAGCTAAAATCCTACTTTCTTCTTCATTTATACCATGCTTTTCTATTAAATAACGCTTTATTTTTTCTTTTGATATTCTGTTAAATTTCAATGTTTGACATCGAGACCTTATGGTTGGCAGCAAACTATATGAATTCTGAGTAATTAGTATAATAACTCCATATTTAGGCGGCTCTTCTAGTATTTTTAAGATTCGATTTTGAGCGCTTGTAGTCATAGTATCGGCAGATTCGATTATAAATATTTTTTTATTGCTTTCATAGGGCTTTAAAAGAATATCGTTTTGAAACTCCTCTATCTGTTTGTTTTTTATGCTCTTCCCATCAGGCTCAATAATTTTCATATCTGGATGATTATTGTTATTTATCTTAACACATGATGAACATTTTTCACAGCTATTGTCTATATTTTTTTTGCAGTTTATTGCCTTTGCAAATTCCATGGCAGCAAGTTTCCTGCCTACACCGTCCTGTCCATCAAATATATAGGCATGGGTCAGCTTATCATTCTTTATAGCAGTCCTTAAAAAGATTACTATATTGTCATGTCCTATGATTTTATCAAATGACATTTTATACTATTCCCTTCTAATATCTTTTTCCTTATGCTTAAGCTTTTTCAAACCTCTCTATATCCAAAACAAATATTGTGGCTCCTCCAACTACAACTTCAATAGGTATTGCCATAAAGCTGCTGCTATCTCCTACTATTGGAGCAGTAGTAGTTATTTCTTTTCTAGTCTTACATACTTCCTTTATGGTATCTATTACATCATCAACCTTTTCCTTTTCTACACCAACCAAGAGAGTTGTATTTCCTGATCTTAAAAAACCTCCCGTAGAAGCTAATTTAGTAACGCCATATTTTTTCTCTGTAAGCCTTTCTATTAGGTCATGAGAATCTTCATCATGAATAATGGCTACAACAAGTTTCATTTTCCTCTCCCCCAATTTTTCTAAATAAATGCAAATTTATATTTTCTTTTTAATAATTTCAATAATCTCCTCATGTATATCCTTTATAGATCTACTGGCATCTATTCCTATTATTCTCTCAGGGTACAGCCTTTCAAGCTCCATATATCCTTCATAAACTTTTTTATGAAATTCCAACTTTTCCATATCCAATCTGTTATATTCATCGGTGACAAGTTTCCTTCTTAGTCCCACTTCTGGAGAAATCTTCATGAAAAAGGTTATATCCGGCATAATCCCTTGGATAGCCTTATCATTGAGTTCCTTTACAAATGTTATACCAAGCCCTCTACCTATTCCTTGATATACTAGGCTGGAATCCACAAATCTATCACAAATAACTGCCTTACATGCTTTAATTGCCGGCTTTATAACCTCAGCAACATGTTGAGCCCTTGAAGCAGCATAGAGCATAGTCTCTGTTATGCTATTCATCTCAGTATTCCTCTTATCTAAAATTATATTACGAATTTGCTCACTTATATTGGTTCCTCCAGGCTCACGGGTCATCAATACCTCATATCCCTTTTTTTCTAAATATCCCTGAAGCAATTTTAATTGAGTTGTCTTTCCCGACCCATCTGGGCCCTCAAAGGTTATAAAAATTCCCTTCAACTTTATCCCTCTTTCTATTCTAAGACCTTTATACTATCCAACTTTTCATCACTAGTGCCTATCATATTAATTCCCATATGTTTTAATATTTTGACGTACTCTATAATTTCTTCAGTAATTACTTCTCCTGGACATACTAGGGGTATCCCTGGCGGATAAGGTATTATATACTCTCCGCTAACTTTACCGTTGCTCTCTAAAAAGGGTATATACTTTTTGCTACTATATGCGGCTTCCCTGGGTAAGAACTTCATCTCAGGAATCATGAAACTATATTCCGGAAGTTCAACCTTTCTTCTGGTTACTTTTCTGTCATCATGTATAGCTCTGAGGGCCTTTACCAATCTTTCAAAGTCAGTTTTCACATTAGCAATAGATGACACTGCTAAAATATTATATATATTGGCCATTTCAATCTGAATATTGTATTTTCTTCTTAAAGTTCCTTCTATGGTTATGCCATCTATACCTACATCCTTCATGCCTACTGTCAATTTAGTTATGTCTAAGTCCTTAACCCCAAACCTGCCTATTATATCTTTAGATAATATGGTGGTTCCTTCCAGTTCTTTCAGCTCATTATAAAAGTAATTAATATTATCTATGAGCTTTTCCATTAGAAAGTGACCCTCTTCTATTGCTATGGTTATTGCCATATCAAGTGATGCCATAAGTATATAGGAGGGGCTTGTACTCTGATTTAATGATATCATAAACCTCAATTTATCTAAATCTATATTTTCAGATTTTACATGCAGCATAGAGCTTTGAGTATATGCAGGCATAGTTTTATGAGTGCTCTGTACCACTATATCAGCTCCTGCGTCCAATGATGACAACGGTAGCTTGTCACTCAGTTTAAGATGGGCTCCATGGGCTTCATCTACTAGAAGTATCTTATCATATCTATGAACTATTTCAGCTATTTTTTTAATATCACTACATATACCATAATAATTAGGATATGTAATAACTACTGCCTTGGTATCAGGATGGTCTATAAGAGCTTTTTCAACAGCTTCTGGTGTTACCGCCATGCTTAATAATAGCTCGGTATTTACTTCAGGCCTAATATAGACGGGAACCATCCCCCCTAGTATTATTCCATTGATTACCGATTTGTGGCAGTCTCTAGGGATTATTATTTTATCGCCGGGCTTTGCAGTGGCCATTATCATAGCGTAAATACCTGAGGTCGTACCGTTTACTAAAAAAAAGGTATGCTTTGCTCCATAAAATTCCGCTGCTCTCTCCTGGGCTTCCTTTATTATTCCTTGGGGTGCATGAAGATTATCTGCTTCTGGTATTTCCGTTATATCCAGTTTTCCAATATTTATGTTGTTGATAAAGGTTTTGTAGTATTTTTCAAATATTTTGCCGTTTTTATGGCCTGGAACATGAAAGGACACCATTTTTCGTTTTGATAATTTCATTAAATGGCTTAAAATATTGGTTCTACTCAATAATCCACCCCTTTCTTTAAGTAATTTTATAATTTTCAATATATTGTCTATTGTTTTCCTAATATTTGGGAATAATACATAATAAGATCTGTATTTTATATATAATAATTATATCTTAAAGGAGGTTTCTAATGAAGAGTGATCCTACAATAACAACTTTAAAAGACCTCATTGATTCATACTGTTCGTCTAAGAGCGATATGGAAATAGCTAATCTGCTCCATATAAGTATTGACGATATAAAATCCGTTAGAGATAAGTCTGTAGATAAACTTAACAAAAAAATATAAAAGCCTAATTTCATATTATAAGGGTATTAGCTTAAGAGCCAATACCCTTGTCTTCAGTCTTTTTAATATTCTGCTTTATACCTTCTAAAAATGTTTCATTTGGTTCTATTATTAGCCTATATATTTTATCTTCTCTTTGAAATTCTATTATATACCAATCTGCTTTGTTACTTCCTATTACAAACTTATGAATCTTTTCATTGTCATTTTTTAAGTCTGCCTCTCTGTAAGGCTTGATATATTTTATATCCTTTATATTTATATGAAAAAAAATGTGATTTGTCCTTCCTATAACCCTTTCTACCATTAACTCGTCATCTATTACTCTATAATTATAATAAGCTAAATTTTTATATATTATCATACCACAAATTACTGTACACATCACTAGTGACAATAAAGCGGCTATACTTGCAATAGTAGAACCAAACTTAGCAAAAAATCCTATAACAGTGTTGACTATTATGACCGTCATAACTATCATCAAT
>Ga0182240_100185_pt1 | contig 26584 bp, 23 predicted proteins | sample hydfrates4_PW_90_FD_145594 | JGI IMG/M metagenome (GOLD analysis project Ga0182240, IMG submission 145594) | Subsurface microbial communities from deep shales in Texas, USA - hydraulic fracturing test 4_PW_90 | ecosystem: Environmental > Aquatic > Deep subsurface > Shale gas/oil reservoir >...
ATTACAAGATTTGGGAGCATACCTTTCAATCCTATATTAGTCTGATTTTAACCCTCGTAGCCAGCTGCAGTCTTCTTGACAATCTTAACTCCTTTCAATCCTATATTAGTCTGATTTTAACCCGTAGATTAATTTTATAAAAATGTTCTTTCGGTCTTTCTTTCAATCCTATATTAGTCTGATTTTAACAATGCAAGGTTTATAGGGAACGTCAAAGTGTTCAGGACCTTTCAATCCTATATTAGTCTGATTTTAACTTGAAAAGCTGGTTGGTGTGGAACTCTCTGAGGAAGAACTTTCAATCCTATATTAGTCTGATTTTAACGAAAGGAGGTGAGAAGATGGGTGTGGAATATTTTGAAACCCTTTCAATCCTATATTAGTCTGATTTTAACGTTTAGCATGTTGGGGAATATCAAGCAGTGGGTTGGAACTTTCAATCCTATATTAGTCTGATTTTAACAATTAGATTATTTAGTTCCCCATACTTCAGTTTCCTGACTTTCAATCCTATATTAGTCTGATTTTAACTGAGACAAGGAGGTGGTGTGAGATGGTGGAATATTTTGAAACACTTTCAATCCTATATTAGTCTGATTTTAACTAATGAAGTCCGTTCCTGCTATTATTACGTGAATGTGCTTTCAATCCTATATTAGTCTGATTTTAACAGAGCTGAAAACGGAATCAATGAGTTCAAGTTGTGGGAACTTTCAATCCTATATTAGTCTGATTTTAACGGGCATATTTGAAGGTAAGACATTTGCCGAATGGTTTTCTTTCAATCCTATATTAGTCTGATTTTAACCTCTGGTAATTTTCTCTTTTCTTCCAATTTAAAGGTTTCTGCTTGGCGCTATAGCAACCCACTGTCGTCGATCTCCAGTAATGCAGTTCATTTATAAAGATAGACGACTTTGTAATTGAGCTTTAAATTAGATTTAATCTGTTCTGACCAGACTTATCCAAATTTAAATAAAATCCAGCAGGGATCAGATGCAACCACGCTGTATAAACCCTTCATTCATCAAAAGAAGAAAATAAAAATAATGAATTTAACCAATAAAACTTCCAAATAAAAAGATAGACGATCAAGTCAGCGACCGCTAAATCAAATATAAACCTCGAGGAATCCTTAATTTAAAAATCCATACGAAACCAGCAGGGATGAGCTAAAAAACAGGGAGACAAAGAAAAATTCAAATCCAGAAAAAAGGTAAGAACAGTTATTCAGCATAAATCGCCGGCTTTCCAGGCATCGCGGCTTTTCTTTTATCTTCCGGAACGGCACTTGCATCAACCACAACTTTGACGCCAAGCTCTTTCTCCAGAAATTCAAGGTTCTCCTTGATTATCTCTTCCTCGTTTATCGGGATGAAAGTTCTACCTTCTTTCTTCTCCCTGAAGACTCTCTTCACGAATGCCGAAACTTCTTTGGCCATTCCCCTGAATCTGCTGTCTGACATAATCTGCTTCATTGCCTCTTTCATGTCTTTGGCATTGAAGGCGATTTCCGCAACTTCGTTCTTCCACTGCTCTGCAGGGGCTATGTAAACAACCTTGGGGCTTTCAACAAACTTGAGAACTTCCTTGATGTCTTCCAGCAGAGTCCTAATGTATTCCTCCACTACCTCAGCCTCAGCATCAATCTTTGATTCATCGTACTCTGGGTACTTTTCGAGGCTTATGAACGAGTCGTGCTTCCAGTGCCAGATTTCCTCACAGATGTGAGGTGCAAATGGAGCGAGCAGCTTGAGCCAGTCATCGAATATTACCGCAAGGTTCTTTCCACCTCTTCTCAGATACCATCTCACATCCGCCATGACTTCAAAGAAAGCCGTATTTACAGCTCTCCTTGTCTGCAGGTTGTCCATAGCCTCGCGTGTAGCCTTAACAGCCTTCTGGAATCTGCTGATCAACCATCTGTCGAGTCTCGTTAACTCCCCAACTTCTTTGGTGTAGTATTCCTGAGCAAGAGCATAGAATCTCTTCAAATGCGATGCCAAACCCTCAACATCCTTCTTTCTCCAGTCCGCATCGCTGTCATATTCTGCAGCGTATAAGATGTAGAGCCTTGTAACATCAGCACCATGATCCTGTACTGCCCTCTTCATTGTGAGCAAAGGCCCCTTGCTCTTGCTCATCTTTTTGCCTTCAAGACTCACATACCCGTTTACTGCAATTGCCCTAGGCCAGTGCTCTGGCGGGAATATGGCGATGTGGTGGAACAGGAAGAAGAGCAGGTGGTTTGCTACAAGGTCTTTACCCGAGCTTCTCAGGTCTACAGGATACCAGTAGAGGAAGTCTCTCCTGAGCTCTTCAACGAGTTCTTTGTCCAGCTTTGCCGAAGATGCTGCCTTTTCGGCATCACCTATACCAAGGAACACGTAATCGAGCAGTTCAGGAGTTATATTTTCAGCTTTCAGCTTTCCAGCATTGATGTACTTCGCAAGAATGTAGTATGCCATGTAAATCGTGGAGTCAGAAAGGCTCTCGATAAGCCACTCCTTATCCCACGGTATGCGCGTACCAAGACCCTTTCTGCGGGCACACGCTTTGTCCTTCAGCCACTCGATTTTGTTTCTGAACTCCTCCTTGTAGTAGTCGGGAATTATCGTCATCTTCTCAAGGTGCTCAAGAACTTTGCCCTTCCACTCGGGATTTGAGTAGTTGAGGAACCACTGATCCTTCACAACCTTCACAACACACTTCGTTCCACATCTGCAAACAACCGGCTTCTCGCTGAACTCATAGAACACATCACCGATTCCCTTGTTAATCAGATCGCTCTGTAGCTTGTCCTTAATTTTGGAAACTTTCATTCCAGCATATTCTCCTGTAATGTCGAGAAGTATGCCTTTGTGGAATTCACTCTTGTAGATGATCTTCGTTGCCTTATCCAACGCTTCCTTCTCACTCTGACTCTTTATTCCCATTTGCTCTACAATATCTCTTGCAGGAACCTCGAATTTTTCTTCACCTTCAATCTTTATCAGCACGATCGGCTGAATGGATTCAACAATGCTTTTATCGATTCCGTACTCCTTCAGCAGCTCTTCATTTCTCTTAAGCTCCTCTATGGCTATGTAGTCGTATGGGGCATGGGCTGGAACACTCATTACTACTCCCGTTGCATTATCGGTGTCAACAAACTCAGCCGGTAGAATTGGAACTTTCGATCCAGTTACAGGATTCACGACGAATTTGCCAAGATAATCCTTTGCGTCGACTTCCTTTATCAATTCTACTTTCTTATCTGTGTATGTCAGCTTTTCGTATGCCTCCCTGCTTACGAACCATATCTCATCGTCAACTTTAGCAAGGACGTATTTTGTGGGCTTGATCCAGATGTTCGTCACACCAAAAACCGTTTCTGGCCTTAAAGTTGCACAAGGGAAGATTATTTTCTCCCCATTTTCCATATAGAATTTTATAACCGTAAAATCAACGATTGTTGCTTCCTCACCCATCAGCAAATCGTGATCCTCAACCGGATTCTGATCGTTGGGACAGTATCTTACTGGATGAGATCCCTTTACAACAAGGTTCTTCTCTTTGAGCTTCCAGTACTGCCACTCTATGAACTTCTGATATTCCTCGTCGGTTGTTGTGAACACTCTCCTCCAGTCGATGGAGTATCCGATGTCCTTCAGAGCCTTGAGCGCCTCATTTGAGAAATACTCGACTATCTTCTCAGGCGTTGTGAGCGTGAGCAGAACGTCCAGTGGAACGTCGTGATATTTTGTGTAAACTTCAATTGTTCGCTCATCCCTCTTTGAAATGAGTTCAGCAAGCCCGATTATCGGAGTACCAGTTACGTGAAATCCCATCGGGAAAAGCACATTGTAGCCAAGCATTCTCTTGTAACGGGCTACGGCATCACCTATTGTAAGAGTCCTTGTATGACCAGCGTGTAAGTTCCCGTTAAGATAGGGATACGGTATTGTGATGAAAAACTTGGGTTTACTATCATCTGGCTCAGCGTTAAAAACTCCATTTTTCTCCCATTCCACCTGCCATTTTTTCTCTATCTCTCTGAAATTGATTTCCGATGACTTTGATTGCATATTCCAGCCTCGCCCCGTGGCTTAAAAAAATTATCGAAGTTTCGAGTATTCCAATAAACCGGTTGCATCACCCCACCAAAACAATTTTTACACCAGCAGCAGAAGAACAACTCAATGTCAATCTACGCATTTGCAGAAAAGTCAAATGGAAAGGTCAAGAGGATTTACGCAAACACGAAATATCCATCCCAGCAGGATGGTAACATCCTCTTTGACTCGGATGATAAAATAGATCTGAAGTATGCAGACGAATTACCGCTACGGGTAAAGGGTTGCTACTCCGCCGTTGCGTTTAGATCAAAATACATTCTTCTTTCGAGAGATGTGATCGGTGGCAGACCGCTGTATTATCACCCATCCAGTCTAACAGTATCCTCCTTCAAAAACTATTTCGAAGAGGAGCCAGTTGAGGTAATGCCAGGAGAAGTTCTAAAGCTCGATTATGATGGGAGCTTAATTTCGAGAAAGACTTACAGCTTCGAGGAAGTCTTCCCAAAAGAAGAGGCAGACGTTGAGGAGCTTGTTGAAAGAATTGAAAAAGCTCTCACATCGTTCAACCCGGGAACAGCATGTCTTGCTTTCTCCGGTGGTGTTGATTCATCACTGCTCGCATCACTGTATGATGTGCAGCTTATCAGTGTTACAGCATCAGAAAAAGAGAAAGAATGGGTAAAAAACGCTGCAAAGCAGATTGGCAAGGACTTGGAGATTTTCACGTTTGGGGAAGAAGATGTAAGAAATGCTCTTCCAGAGGTAATAGCTGCGATAGAAACCTGTGATCCTTTGCAGGTTTCAATAGCCATCCCAATATATATGGCTCTTAAATTTGCTAAAGAGCTTGGATACAGTAGAATTGTTTTCGGTCAGGGAGCAGATGAACTTTTCGGAGGGTACAAGAAGTATGAGGCACTTGAGGGTAAAGAGCTCGAAGAGCAGCTTAGAAGTGATGTGAAGAATCTCGGTAAAGATAATCTTGTGAGAGATGTAAAGCTTGGATACAGCTTCGAAATGAAACTAATTACACCCTACCTCCAGTGGGACGTGATAAAGGCTGGATTGAATATTCCAATCGAATACAAGGTAAGAAAGGTGGATGGAAACATTATACGAAAGTACATTCTGAGAGAACTCGCTCTGAAATACATACCCAAGGAGATTGCCTACAGAGACAAGAAGGCCGTGCAGTACTCAACCAAGACCTCAAACATACTCATGAAGATTGCAAGGCGGGAAGGAATGAAGATTAGAGAATATCTTCAGAAATACAGTAAAAAATATGTCAGGAAAACAGAAGATGGTAAGGAATTCTGGGGAATTTGAACCCGATTTCAGTTAAATAATTTCGAGAATGAATTCAGAGAGTTTTATAGCATCCTCCTTGTTTTTCATAATCGTTTGGGTTGACACAACCTCTATTTCTCCATACAAACCTTCAAGATTCCTGTCTACTTCATCCACAATCAAAAGATCAAGGAAATCAGCATAAACGTCAGCCACACCCAACGGTGAAACTTCGTAGCCCTTCGCCCCCATAAGCTTCGCTGCCGGACCGCTCACAGGCTTATTCCCGACAATTGGTGAGACTGCGACAACCTTCTTCTTCGCTAGGCGTTCTCTGATCCCTTTAACAGACAGAATTGGCATGATGCTCGTTATCGGATTGCTTGGACCTATAACAACAGCTTTACGGCTATCAAGAGCTTTTTTAACATCCTCTGTAGCTTCAGCCCTCTCAATCCCTTTAAATATTACATCTAAAACATCTAGTTCACCCTTGTGCTTCACCCAGAACTCCTGAAAATGCATCTCTCCATCGGGAGTTACAATGTATGTTGCAACATCCTCTTCACACATGGGCAGAATTTCGGCTTCGATGCCAAAGCTGTTCTTCAGCACTCTTGTTGCCTGTGTCAGGCTGTAACCATTCCTCAGCAACTCACTTCGCATAATATGTGTTGCTCTGTCCAGATCCCCTATCATCATAAATTCGTCAAATCCAAGCTCCTTCAACCGGTTGTGAGTGTAGAAAGTATCGTTCTTTATGCCCCACCATTTCCTATCATCAATTATCTCCGCAAGCGCGTATATAACCGAATCAATATCCGGACAGATCTTGTTGCCAGAAACCCACACATCTTCAGCAGTATTCACGATTACCGTGAAATCTGCTACCTCTTTTAGCCCCTGAAGAAGTTTTGGGGTGCCTGTTCCACCGGACAGCACGCACAACATGTTCTCTGACTGGTTGTTGTTGTATTTAGCTGATGTGGAAGTAGGCAATTGCGATGATATATCCGAGGTAGTAAAAGGGAGTATAGGTAAGATCAAGACCAGTCAAGCAACCTGAGCCCAAACTCCTCAAGCCTCTTGTAGTGCTTCAAATTCCTAGTCAGTAATCCAACATCATTTTCGATCGCAATACCGGCGACCATTGTATCCCTAATTCCTATCTCCAACCCCTTCCTCTCCAGCACAGCCATCATTCTTCCCGCGATCTCAGCCGATTTTTTGCTCAGCCCGAACACTTCTATTCTTTCCACAAGGTCGTTAACAGCTTTTACATTTCTTTCCTTATTAGTTTTGTATGCTCCAAAGTAGAGTTCAAAAATGTTGATAGTGGTCGTTGCGAGATCAAATTCCTCCTCAAGCTTACGTATTTTTTCTACAGTTTCTTTTTTACCTCTCAGAAAGTCAATTAGCACATCTGTGTCTATGCAGACAGTTTCCAATTTTTCCACCCCTTCTCCAGTGAGGTTTTTATTTCTTCGACTTCCTCTTCGCTAATATCCCATGAGCCAGCAAGGTCACTAATTCTTTTCCTTAGAAGGTATCTTATCGCATCTTCAATTGAAACTGGCTTTTTAAGCTCGACCTGAAGTTTGCCGGCAAGTTCAACAAGTTTTTTATATACATCCTCACTCAACTTTATGGATTTTGTAGCCATAGTAGAATATGTGGCAAAAGTAGTATTTATGTTCTACTAGAGTCACATAAAGATTGCAACTGAACGAAAGTATCAGCAATTTAGCCACACAATACTGTTGCGCAAAAAAAGACGGACTTAAAAATCAAGTAAAATCAGTATTAGCCGTCTTTCCATTTCCCAAATTCATCCAACAAACCAACAGACTCAAGAAAAGTGAGAGATACAACATATTCATCCTCAGTCTCTCTCTTCGTCCCAACAATCAGATATCTCTTGCCATTTATTTCCTCAACGTGACCTCTAGCCTCCAGAACCTCACCCTTAAACGCCTGTCCCACGTATGTATGTGTAAAAGCTAGTATCGCATCTATTTCCCCATGCTTGACAGGATAGTATGCAGGATAATCAAACACAAAGCTATCGTCAAGGACTTCCGCAACAACTGTTGTTATTCCAAGCTTTTCACCTTTCTCCTCCGGAATGTCTTTATCCAGCTCGTCGTATCCTCTTACATAAAGCAGATCGAAATACATTGAACCTATCACGGCTCTGTGAAACTTCCTTTTCTCGTGAGCCAGGAATACATCGTAGGGAATATTCACTTTCCTTTTCCTGTAAATAAACTCCCATATATCGCTGTCAGGCTCAGCAATAGTTCCTCGCTCAATTCCTTTTCGTATTTTCTCTCTTCCTTTAAACCACCATTTGCCATACATGACAAAATCAACATCTGACTCGTCACCTTCAAGGCCGATGAGTCTGGAGCCTGTTACACCCATTTCATTTCGGGGAATTCCGGAAAAAAACTCAACAACCTTTCTTACCTCTTTAGACTTTAGTGCATCTCCCAGCCTCTCCTCTGGCTTGAAGACCTCGTCAACATCACCAACAGGAACAACAAAGATGTGGCCATCAAAGTATTCCATGCCACTTTCCAGCGCAAAGTTCACAGCCTCTTCATGCAGTAGTTTTCTGAATTTTTTTCCATCCTTTACCCTGTCTCCCTTTTCATCCGGAACGTAACGCAGGAAACACTTCACTCCGTTATCGTGCCTGTAGCCGATAACAGAGAAATAGAAGTCTCCAACCCGTATAAAATCCCTGAGTCTTATTGGTTTTCTCAGTCTCATCTCATTCTCCATTCTCCAATCTATCCAAATTTCATCTCCTCAATTTCCTCTCAAACATGGCATATATTCTCCTTATTTCCTTGGCCTTTGCTTTTGTTCCAGGTCTCTTCAACAATTTGCCATTAATCAACTTGATTCTTGTAATCCTATATACCGCACCATCGATGTCAAGCTGTTCGTCGACAGTAAACTCGGTCTCGCCGGATGTCACAAACTTATAAGGGGTTGTAACTGGTCCTTTGTGAAGACTCATTTTTACCTCCACTTCTCCAACATCTCTGAGCCACACCGTTTCAATATCCTTCGCTTCTCCAAGTTCACTTCTCTTTCCGTTTTTCAGCTCGATGGATGTTACCTCACCAAGCTTGAAACCCTCCTCCGTATCAACAATCATCTCGTCTCCAGCCTCAACAACGTCATACTCCTTCAGCGTTATACTTCCAACTTCAGAGAATGCACCAGAGCTGATGACAGCTCTAACACGTATTTCCTTCTCCGGAAAGTGCTGTGAGACTGTTCCACATTCTGTACATCGATAGAGGTGTTTATCCGGTCTTATTGGCTCATGTTCAGTATCATCCTTGCACGTGTCACAGTAGAAGTACTGTTTCATAACAGGATGGTTGGAGATGGGGTACATAATTCTTTACCCTACCAAACGGGCTCGTTTGATCTGCAATGTTGGCATTCCCACTGCGCTCGAAACCACTTTTTGCCATTTGGCACAGTTGGTATGATGATAGTTCACCATTACGAGTTGTACAGCACGCTCGTTTCTCCTCGCCATCACTCCTCGTGCTATGAGAAAGCGCGGAGTATAAGCGACCGCAGATCCGCAATGTGGTATATCGCCTTACCCAACACTGCATTTCCGCTATTCAACACGAACATAGATGTTTTTCCTTTTCTAGTGGATTGAAACTAGTTTGTTTCTCCTGACTGGCACATCCTAGTACATTTATTTAAAGAAAACAGACCTAACATACTATAAGAGATAATAAATCCAAAGAAAAGTACTACCTCCCAAGCGATTTAAGCGCTGAAACCGCAGCCCTAACATTCAAAAAATAGTCATCCGTGGCAACAAGCATGGCCCCTATTCTATTCGTTTCAATCTCAATGATAAGCTTTCCACCCTGAGAATAGCACCGTGTCCAGCTCAAATCATCCGGCTTAAGTGCATTCGCTATTACATCCGCATCTTCAACATCGAGCTCTAACCTCGCAAAACCTCGCAACAAAGCCTGTCTACCTCCTTTATGAATTCATCAACCCCATCAGGAGGTATGTTTGCACCGGCCGCAACCCTGTGTCCACCACCCCTACCTCCAACCTTCTCTGCTGCCTTACGCATGACCTCGCCGAGATCAAGAATCTCAGCAACATCCATTGTTGTACGGGAGGAAACTTTTGCAACATCATTCTTGACGTTTATCACCACCAGCGGCTTGTCTGCAAATAGATAGCGCGAGAACACCGTTGCTATGGGAGCCGTTGTCGATGCATCCTCCATGATGAGATATCTTATACATTCCCCTTCCTTCACATCCTCTCTTCTCTTCTGAAGTTCCTCAAGCAGATCCATCTGGAATTTCCGCCAGGTTTCCATCCCAATTTCAAGGTATTTCGAATCTCTGAGGCAGATTGCGAGACCGACGCTGAACGCTGAAAGTCTACCACATGCATTGACGATTTCTGTTAGCATTACGGCATTGCTTACAAGCTCATTCTTCAGCACAAATTTTCTTCCTATGAAGTCATCAACAACCCCCTCATATGCTCCTTGTTTGAGGAGTCGCAGCACTATCGCGTTTGCAAGCCTGTGCACCTCTTCGCTGCTCAGTTCATCCATTTCCTTATCTCCGTTTATTCCAACACTGCTAAGGAATTCTTCAAGCTCATCTTCCTTGCCATAGAAATCAAGGAAAGGTTCAGTAGACAGGATGAGAACATCTCTGACCTTACCAGAATGCATGTTTAGCCCCTTAACCTCCTCAATGTATCCTTTAGCGATACCTTCTTTAACAATCTCAGCATTTCCACCGGTTATCTTCTGCTTATCACCAATTATTCCCAGTAGAGCAACTCCAGAAAGATCGGCATTCTCACCAATCTGATTCGCAACAACATACGCTGTACCGCTCGCAGAAAGCTCATATGAGCCATCCAAACCAGCAAGATGTGGATTTACATGAACCAGATTTCTTTTAGGCTCAATCCTGCCAACAGGGAAATGATGATCTATTATAACAACATCCGCCTCGATGTCTGAAACCACATCGGGATACCCACTCCCCATATCCTGAAGTACAATCAGTTCATCGCTCGAATACTCAATTTCCTGATTTAGCCCCTTTAAAAACGAGATATGGAATTTCTTATCTTTTCTCAAAAGGGCTGCAGCTAAAACTGCGGCGGAAGAAATTCCATCAACATCGTAGTGAGTGAAAATCCTGATATAGTCGTAATCTTCAATAAGTTCCGCTGCTCTCCTCGCCTCTGCTTTGAGAATGTCAAGCATAGCAGGAACTTCGAACGGTTGCTTAAAAAAGTTAACTGAAAAAAGTTCTAACGAAAAACAAAAATCATCCAGCAACTATGGAATTGAATCTTCAAAAATTAAAGATTAATTACTAAAGAGGAACTAAGAGGGGAAATGGCAAAAGTCAAGCCTGCTCTTCTTCCTGCTGCAAACCCAGATACTCCATAAGACCATCGATATCAACAAAGCTCTCCACAAGTTCCATTATCCTCTTTATCTTCACCTCGCCCTTTATCCTTGCCTTTCCAAAGATTTCCTCAAGGCGTTCCATTACTCTAAGCGTGTCATCTCTTACCATAATGACCGGTATACCCTTTTCTTCAGCCCTTTCAAGAACAATCTTTGTCGGCTCTAGGTTGCCAGTTAAGATCAAGCACTTTATGTTCGGCACTTCTAGGGCCACAATCTGCAGATCTGCGCGATCCCCTCCTGTAACAAGAGCAGCGTTCTTCGCTTCTGTGAAGTGCTCAAGTGCAAACTGAGGCGACATGGCACCTATTATCAGCTGTTCTATAACGAGGTCTCTCTTCGGTTCAACAAGATACTCTCCCTGCAAAGCTTCCCTGATCTCACTTACAAAAAGACCGCCAAGTATTGGATCACGGGGGATCATTCCAATAACATCCATCCCATGCTTTGCCAGAAGAGAGCCGGCAACACTCTTAACGTATGTCCTCTTGTAACCTCCTAGCTGATTGAAGACGACTTTCTTGAGCTTTTCTCCAAATATTTCCTTTGCAGCAAGAAGCTTGTCGAGAACAAAGTCGTTGGTGTACTTCACAAGCATCAGAACTTCCGGCTCAAGCATCGTCGAAATACTGACATCACATATGCCAACAGACTTTCCTGTTTTGTAGTCTATAGCTCCTTCGATGAGAACAATGTCCTTTCCTTCAGCCACCTTCTTATAAGACTCCAGAATTCTTTTTCTGAGTTCCAGGTGATCAGCAGAGTGAACGAATTCAATGTATGGAGTTTCGAGGAGAATTGGACATATGTCTCTGATATCATCACCCGTGTTCAGAACTTCTGCAGTGCTGTATGCATCCTCATCAACAAGTTGATCCCCAATGTAAGCTGTGCTCGCACCAAAAGGCTTGAAATATCCAACTTTATACCCTCTCTTCCTGAAAATCAGCCCAAGAGCTATAATCAACCCACTTTTTCCGGAATAACCCTCTATTGACGAAACAAGCAAACTTTTTACCATATCTTACCCTCCTCGCAACAATTTCCAACCCATTACATAAACCCATCCAAAGAATACGAAAGCTGTCTTCCTAAACTTTCGTATCCACCCTCCCCAAAATCCAAATTCACAAACTCGAACCCATTCCTCACATTTCTCCACAACCAGCTCCGGCTCCTGCAACCCACAGACAGAGCTTCCTAGCCAATACACAGAGTCTCCTGCCATCTAATAAAGCCACCGAAAGACTTCCACCACTCTGTGCATTTTTTATAATTTTCATACCCAGATCCACCATGTCTATTCTTTTTTTATAATGCCACTAACATAAGCTTTTCGATACGATATCGATCCAATACCGAAAAGAAGGTTCGTAACTTGTCGAAAATTCGAGATTTGTATGCTTCAAACATTTAAAGCCAATAAAAATAATCAAACGTCGATTAAAAGTCAATTTCGCCAAAATCTCCAAAATCGTTCACAAAATCGTCAGGAGTATCAATTACGTCGTAATCAAAATCGTGCAGAATTAAACTTAGCCATACTGCATCCATCAACCCCATCATCAGCATTAGAGGTATAAAATCCCGATAATCTGCATACAATCTGCCAAGCATTGCTTTATCCCTTATTTCATAGGCTTCCTTTAGCTCTCTGGCTATTCTCCCCATCTTTTCCTTAATTTTCACACTTTCTTCGAATCCCTTTTCCGTTAGCTTGTACTCAATCTTCTTAAAGAACAGAAACTTCTTGACTTTCTTTACCACGAATCCCTTTAATTCCAGATTCTCCAGAACTCTTTCGATGGTCTGTCTGTGTACTCCCAAGTATTTCGATAATTTTTCTGGTGTGTTCACATTTTCAGAGATTGCTACCAGTACTGCCTCCTCAAGGGATTTGCTCATCGTTAGGTGTTTTTGCTGAATTACGTTAAAAATTTTTGTGGAGTTGTAATTCTAGACATCGATATCCATCTTAATAAACCAAATTCCAGAATAGAAAAGCAAAAATCATAAGAAATCGTTCATTCAACAGTCACACTCTTAGCAAGATTTCTTGGTTTATCAATTTCACAACCCCTTGTCTTGGCTGTATAGTATGCAAGGAGTTGCAGTGCAACTGAATGGGTCACAGGGGTAAACAGGTTAGGGACACTAGGAGTTCTTATAACATAATCGACGTATTTCTCAATCTCTTCATCGTTCTCATCTGCAACTGCTATAACCGGCGAGTCTCTCGCCTTAACTTCTTTTATGTTGTTGAGCATAATATCATAGGTGTTGTCTCTAATCACGCACGCAACAACTGGCGTTTTTTCACCGAGCAAAGCGAAGGGGCCATGTTTCAATTCGCCAGCAGGGTAACCCTCGGCATGAATGTAAGATATCTCTTTCATTTTTAGTGCTCCCTCTAACGCAATAGGAAACCCCAATCCTCTACCAATATACATCATGTTTTCGAATTCTGCAAGAAATTCCCCAATTTCCCTGATTTTATCCTCATTGTCTAGGATTCTCTGAACTTTCTCCGGCAATAACTTCAATTCAGACACTAATCTTTCCATCTCACTGTGTGTTAGTATCGAAAGTTTCGTAGCTATCAAGTAGATCACAATCAGTTGGGCAATAAATGTCTTAGTTGCTGCAACACCTATTTCAGGGCCTGCTCTCGTGTAGATGACGTGGTCAGCTATTCTTGTTACGCTGCTGCCGAGAACGTTAGTTATAGCAAGAACTTTAGCCCCAAAGCTTTTGGCTTTTCTCAACGCCTCAAGAGTGTCAGCAGTTTCACCAGACTGTGTAATTCCTATGACCAAGCTCCTTCCAAGTGGAGAAGAATGGTAATTGAATTCCGATGCGTACTCAACCCTGACAGGGATTTTAGCAATCTCCTCGAGGATATACCTACCAACTAGAGCCGCATGATATGAGGTACCACAAGCAATAAAGACAATTTCAGAAGTTCCGGCAGCGATGCCCATATCAATGTCCACTGTATCTGAAACATACCCTGTAAGAGTATCTTCAATCACCCTCGGTATTTCATGAATTTCTTTAAGCATGAAATGCTCGTATCCACCCTTCTCTGCATCCTCAATGCTCCATGGAACCAGCTCAACTTTCCTTTCTACTTTCTTCCCGTCATTCCAGATCTCATAACCCGAATCCGTAATGATTACCAGATCCCCATCCTCAAGATATACTACTCTGTTTGTATATTCCAACAAAGCTGGAACATCCGAGGCGACAAAGTATTCACCATCACCAACACCCAGAACCAGAGGGCTTTTGTACTTACATGCAACAAGCTTTCTTTCTCCTGAACTCAGCACTACTAGAGCATAAGAGCCCTTCAGCTCTGACAGAGCAGAAATAACAGCTTCTTCAAGCTTTCCGTTGTAGTTTTTTTCAATAAGGTGCGCAATAACCTCAGTATCTGTCTCGGAAATGAACTCATGCCCTTCTTTAATTAATTTTTCCTTGAGGGGTAGAAAGTTCTCGATTATACCATTATGAACAACAGCTATTTTCTTACTGCAATCCACATGAGGGTGCGCATTAACTTCAGATGGTTTACCGTGGGTCGCCCACCTAGTATGTCCAATCCCTACCGAACCATCACCAAATCCATATTCATTAACTTCGCCAATTCCACCAACCTTTTTGAAGACTTTAAGTTCATCTTCATTTTCATCAATTGCAATTCCCCAAGAATCATAACCTCTATATTCAAGTCTCTTGAGCGCAGATATTATTACCTCACCAGCCTTTCTGTATCCAATATAACCAACAATCCCACACATACTACAACACCCTGCTGTTATCAGGGATTGTGCCTCTAACAGGCTTAAGCGGAGCGACTGATGAGTTGTTGCCAATTATCGAGCCAGGTTCAACAACAACATTCGCACTAATCCTGCAATTCTCTCCAATGAAAACACCAGTCTGTACTTTGTAATACTCCTCACCTATTTTTATTTCAGTAAAGTCGCTGTTTGCAGTGAATTTTGAGCCAATAACACAACCTCTATCAATAACCGAATCCTGAATGAAACTTCCAGCCAGTATTCTTACGTTGTTACCTATAACGCTGTTGGAAATGTACGAATGTGCTCCTACTACCACGTTATCTCCGATAGAAGTGGATGGCATAATTACAGCATTCGGCCCTATTTCACACCCTTCACCAATAACAACGGGTCCTTTTATGTACGTGTTGCCCCTTATTACAGTATTTTTACCGATCTGGACATCCCCCGTGATAATTACATTACCTTCAACCTTTCCCGAAACTTTTTTTCCAGAGAAACGCATTGCCAAATCATTTACTTTTAGAATATCCCAGGGATAAACTATATCCATCCACGTACCTTGAGTTTCAACGGCATTGATCTCAAAGCCTTTGGCAACGAGTTTATTTATAACCGATACCAGACTCGTTTCATCATCAAGTTCATTAAAGATGTCTTCCGTAAATGAGTAAATTCCTGTGTTCGCAAGATTGCTAACTTTCTCACTTGGCTTCTCTATTATCTCCTTTACCTTACCATTTTCAAGTACAACCGCACCGTATTTTGATACCTCATCAACCCTTTTGTAAACCAGAGTCCATGGCTCGAGTGCAAATTTGACTGTATTTGAATCGATGATGTTGTCTCCAGGAAGAACCAAGAATGTCTCATTCACCAGTTCCTTAGCCTGCTTAAGGGCATGGGCTGTACCCAACTGCTGCTCCTGGATAGCATAACTTATTTTAACTCCAAACTTTGTGCCATCTCCAAAATAATCTATAATTCTCTCCTTTTTATACTCCACTACCATTATTATATCCAGAATGCCTACATTTCTTAACGCTTCTACGACATATTCAAGAATTGGTTTGTTTGCTACTTTTATCATTACTTTGGGCTTTGTTGCAGTAAAGGGGCGGAGTCTTTGTCCCTCTCCAGCTGCAAGTACAACCGCCTGCTCAATCATCTAAAACACCTTCGTAAACGGCTCAACATTACCTTCAACCATTGCATGTGGACCTATAAACACATCATTCCCAATCATGGTGCCAACATTTATGGAGACGTTTATTCCTGTCTTAACGTTGTCACCTACCACAGCCCCAAACTTCCTTCTTCCAGTGGATATTTTCTTCCCTTTGACTGAAACGTAGATTTCCTTGCTGTCAAGCCTCAGATTGGCTATCTTTGTGCCGGCCCCAAAATTGCAGTTCTCACCAATAATTGAGTCGCCAACATAGTTCAAGTGAGGAACGTTTGTGTTGGACATAATTATCGAGTTTTTGATTTCAACACAGGCTCCAATATGACAGTTGTCACCTATTGAGGTGTATGGGCGGATGAAGCAGTTGGGGCCGATGACACAGTTTTCACCAATTACGACCGGGCCAACAATGTATGCTCCAGATCTGATGACTGTCCCATCTCCAACGATAACGTTGCCCCGGATGTGTGCTCCTTCCTCAACTTCACCTTTTATTTCCGATTTATCGAGTTTTTTCAGCAATTCTTCGTTTGCTTTCAGTAAATCCCATGGATAACCTACATCGATCCATGTGTTTATTTCAACAGCTCTAAATTCGTATCCCTCGTTAATGGCTATCTGAATAGAATCTGTTATTTCATACTCTCCCCTCTTAGATAGGGGCGTCTTGTCTATTGCTCCCAGTATTTCTTTTTTGAAATAGTATACTCCTGCATTGATTAGGTTTGTTAGTGGTTTTTCAGGTTTTTCCAAAATTCTTACAATTTTTCCATCTTTTATTTCAACAACACCGAAATCCTGTGGGTTGGGAACTTCTTTTACACATATCACCATCGCATTATCAGACAAAATTCTTTTGAAATCTTCACTTCCAACAATTGCATCACCATTCAGCATCAAAAATTCATCATTAAGCAAGTGCGAGGCTGATTTGAGAGCGTCTGCTGTTCCAAGCTGCTTTCTCTGCGTCACGTAGTTTATTTTAACACCCCATCTACTACCATCTTCGAAGTATTCTCTTATTTTCTCATCTCTATAACCAACAACAAACACCAAATCATCTATACCAGCCTTTTTTAGCTCAATAATCAGATGTTCCAGAATTGGCATATTTGCTACAGGTAACATGACCTTTGGGCGTGTGTAAGTCAGTGGGCGCATTCTTGTTCCTTCACCAGCTGCTAGGATTACCGCTTGCACAATATAACTGTCATTACAGACATTTATATTTCTTTTTGTGAAATTTTGTTATAAACGGCAATACAATATAACGTCTACATATTCATCGAAACCCATATAAGGTCCAATAACTCCAGACGTGACGATGAAAATATCCATTATCGGCTCGGGTTACGTTGGTCTAATAACAGGTATAGGCTTCGCTGAACTTGGCAATGAAGTCACTTTTATAGATATCGACAAGAAAAAAGTAGAAGCTATCAATTCCGCAAAACCACCGATATTTGAAAAAGGACTTGAAGAACTCATGCAAAAGAACATCAGAAGATACATAGCTGCAAGCGATTATGAAGCTATAACTGAAACGGACATCACATTCATCTGCGTTGGAACCCCTTCAAGAAAGGATGGATCAATTGATTTGACGTATATAAAAACTGCAGCAGCAGAAATAGGAAAAGTTTTGAAAGGATATGATGGGTTTCATGCAGTAGTTGTAAAAAGTACTGTTGTGCCAGGTACAACAGAAGATGTTGTAAAACCAATAATTGAAAAAGAATCCGACAAAGAGGCTTTTAAAGACTTTGGTCTTGCAATGAATCCCGAGTTTTTAAGAGAAGGAAATGCTGTTGAAGATTTTTTCAATCCAGATAGAATCGTAATAGGGGTCAAAGATAAAAGAACTAAAGAAATACTTGAGAAACTATATTCTCCGTTTGACTGTCCCAAACTCGTAACTGACATTAAAACAGCCGAGATGATAAAATATGCAAGCAACGCATTTCTTGCCACCAAAATTTCATTTGCCAACGAAATAGGTAATATCTGCAAAAAACTTGGTATAGACACCTATGATGTATTTAAAGGCGTTGGACTTGATCATAGGATAAATCCCTCATTTTTCAGAGCCGGAATAGGCTTTGGAGGTAGTTGTTTCCCCAAAGACGTCAAAGCCCTAATCGCTAAAGCTGAAGAGGTTGGTGAAAATCCAAAGCTGTTGAAAGCAGTCATAGAAGTAAACGAGGAACAACCTTTAAAATTAATCAAGTTGCTGAAGAGACATATCCCAGATTTGAAGGATAAAACAATTGGTGTTCTCGGTCTAGCGTTCAAACCCAATACAGACGACATAAGAGAGAGTAGAGCAATACCCATAGTCAGAATGCTACTCAATGAAGGTGCTAAAGTTGTTGCATACGATCCAAAAGCGATGAAAAACTTTAGAAACCTATTCCCACAGATCGATTACACTCCGTATGCCGAAAAAGTTCTTGAAGCTGATGCAGTTTTAATAGTTACTGAATGGGAAGAGTTCAAGAACCTTGATTACAGAGGAAAAATAGTCATCGATGGGCGACGAATTGAAAAAGCAAGAGAAGAAGCAAAGATATATGAGGGAGTGTGCTGGTGATGAAAGTAAAAAAGGCAGTAATTCCTGCTGCAGGTTATGGAACTAGAATGCTACCAATCACGAAGGCACAACCTAAAGAAATGGTTCCTGTTGTTCATAAGCCAGTTATCCAGTATGTTGTAGAGGAGGCATATTATTCAGGAATTAGAGATATCCTTATCATAACTGGAAAGGGTAAAAGGGCAATTGAAGACCATTTCGATAGAAGTGATCTACCAAAGAAAGATAAGTACTTGGACGAACTAGATAGAATCCTAGAGGAAGTTGATATATTCTTTGTGAGGCAAAAGAATCAAAAGGGGTTGGGCGATGCAGTTAGATATGCAGAATCTTTCGTTGATGATGAACCATTCGCTTTGCTACTTGGCGATACTATTACATTCCCACCTTGTACTAAAGAACTGATTCAGGTGTATAATAAGTATAAGACATCAATTATTGCAGTTGAGGAAGTTCCCACAGAGAAAGTCAGCCTGTATGGTATTGTCGCCTGCAAAGAAGTTGAAGATTCAATATATTTGATAGAAGATTTGGTCGAGAAGCCAAGTGCAAGCGAGGCTCCATCTAATCTGGCCATTCTTGGGAGATACATACTAACACCAGAGATTTTCGACTGTATTAGGGAAACCAAGCCTGGTAAGGGAAATGAAATACAACTTACAGATGCAATGAAAATCCTGAACACAAGGGAAAGAATGTATGCGTATCTGTTCAGAGGTAAAAGATATGATATAGGAAATAAGGTAGATTGGTTAAAAGCAAATATTGAACTGGCTTTAGAAGATGAAGAACTAGGAAGAGATATAGTAAGATTCATAAAGTCAATGGAGGTCTAAAATGGAAGAAAAAGATGTGATTCAAGAAGGCGTAGACGAAATCTTCAGAAATCTTAGAGGTATAAGCTTTGAAGATCAAACCGTGCTTGTAACAGGTGGAGCTGGTTTTCTTGGTTCATGGATATGCGACGTGCTTGTTAGGCAGAATGCCAGAGTGATCTGTCTAGACAATCTCGCGAGTGGGTTAGAGAATAACGTTGCTCATTTAATGGACCAAGAGAACTTTAAGTTTGTTAGACACGATATTTCTCAACCAATCCACTTTGACGATGAGAAGATCGATTTTGTCATGCATTTGGCTTCGAGAGCCTCTCCGCTGGAATTTGATAAATTTCCGATACAAATAATAAAAGCAAATACACTGGGTACATGGGTTGCCCTCGGAATTGCAAAAAAACATAGAGCCAAGTTTCTATTCACATCTACAAGTGAAGTATATGGTGATGCCGAAGTTATACCCACTCCTGAAACTTACAACGGCAACGTAAACCCAATTGGCGTAAGAGGCTGCTACGACGAATCAAAAAGAGCCGGAGAGGCTATTTGTATGGCGTACAGAAGACAGCATGGTCTTGATGTAAGAATTGCAAGGATCTTCAACACATATGGACCGAGGATGAGGGCTGAAGGAGTATACGGAAGAGTTGTACCAAGATTTATTTATCAGGCAATAAATAACGAGCCGATTTCTGTTTTTGGAGACGGAACTCAAACAAGAAGTTTCTGTTATGTAACAGATCAAGTCGAGGGGTTGCTAAGACTTGCATGGCTTGATGAAGCTGAAGGTGAAGTTATGAATATTGGGAGTCCGAATGAAATAACCATTCTCGAATTAGCTGAAATCATAATAGAGATAACAGGTTCCAATTCACAGATAGCGTTCCACCCCTTACCACCAGATGATCCTAAAAGAAGATGTCCAGATATTACAAAAGCTAAGAAAATCTTAAAATGGCAACCAAAAATTGAACTACGGGATGGTCTAAGAAAAACTGTTGAATGGTTTGAAAACAGTACAAATCAGTAGCGAACTCATAAGGATTATGAAAATAATACAAGTATGCCCTAAATATTTTCCAGATATTGGCGGAGTAGAGATTCATGTTAAGCTTATTAGCGAAGAACTAGCTAAAAGAGGATTCGATGTTGAAGTAGTTTGCACTGACCCTAGGGGAACATATCCAAAGGAAGAGGAAATACATTCCGTCAAAATAAGAAGATTTAGAGCTATTGCACCTAATGAGTCTTACTTCTTTGCCCCCCAAATATCCAATTACATTAAAAATACCAGTTGTGATGTCATACATGTTCACAACTACCATGCTTTACCAGCGCTGTTTTCTGCATTCGCTAAAAGAAACAGAAAATTTATTTTTACACCACATACTTTTGGATTCGGAAAAATTGAGTTCTCTAGACGTTTCCTTCTTACTTTTTACAAACCACTAGGAAGATATGTATTTAATAAATCAGATTTGATAATATCAATATCAAAAATCGAGAGAAAATTTATTGAGACTAATTTTGGATCCTATGAAAAAATATATTATATACCATCTCCTATTAAGATAGAAAAAGTTAATAGAAATAGATGCAACAATGAAACAATAAATATTGTATACGTGGGCAGACTTTCTAAGGAAAAAAATGTTGACGTGTTGATCCGCTCGTTTAAAAGGGTTAAACAAATTTACCCAATGAGCCGATTGTATATCCTAGGAAGTGGCCCACTAGAACAATACGTAAGGAACCTGATTAAAGTCGAGGAGGGAATTTTCCTCCTAGGTCGCTTGACTCATGAAAAAGTCATGAAGTTTCTCGATACTGCTGACTTATTTGTATTGCCATCAAAATTCGAGGTGTTACCACTATCAATTTTGGAGGCAATGTCTAAACAAGTTCCAGTAATTGTCACACCCGTAGGTGAACTTCCACACATCCTAAGACACAAAAAAACATGTTTATTTGTAAAAATAAATGATTATAAAGACTTAGCAAATAAAATTATAAATATAATAGAAAACAAAAACTTAGCCAAAAAATTAGCAAAAAATGCTCGTAAATACGTAGAGAAAAACCACGATATAACTAAAATTATAAATAAATACATTAAAATATATGAAGAAATATAGCGAGATCAAAAAGTTTAAAGAAGGTAATACACTAGAACACAATCCTGCTAATCGACATAACAAAATATTCGAACCAAGAAAACAATAGAAGTACTCGGCATGTTTATTAACCAAACGTTTGCCAAAAAAGTAATGATGAAAATAGCAATGCAAATCGTGAGCTACTACCCAATAATTGCTGGAGCTGAAGTGTTTGCGCAAAGAGTTGCGGAGTATATGGCTAAAAAAGGACATGAAGTTGACGTAATAACAATAAAAGAATCTCCAACCTTAAAAGAATTTGAAGTTCTAAATGGAGTTAATATATATCGTACTAGTTTTTTAAAAAATAATAGACCGAAAATTATCCCAAATGCTTTAATGCTAGCCAAAAAGACATTAGAACTGGACATGATAAAAAAATACGATGTAATCCACTCTCATCTAGCATTATCAGCAGGACAAGCAGGAACTATAGTCAAGATGATTAGAGAGAGACCACACATAATAACTGTTCAGGGAGGTGATTTAGCTGATTATAAAAGCGAAATATCACCAAAGTTTGCGTTTTTGCTCAAACCCATAATTAGTTGGAGTTTAAAAAATGCAGATATTGTACACGCCGTGAGCAATTACTGCAAAGACACGGCAGAAAAGCTAGGAGCAAAGAATGTTATTACAATACCAAACGGAGTAGACACTAATAAATTTAAACCAATGGATAAAAAATATCTTAGGAAAAAATATGGTTACCCTCCTGATTGCAAAATAATAATAACAACATCAAGACTGACACCAAAAAATGGTGTTGATATTCTACTTAAAGCCATTGCAAGAATTGAAACAAACAATAAAATCCTAGTTTTAATTTTAGGTGACGGTCCTCAAAAGCCTATACTTGAACAAATGATCAGAAAACTCAGATTGGGGAACAAAGTGATACTACTCGGCTATATACCTCACCACCAACTCCCCGAATATCTTAATTTAGCAGACATTTTTTGCAGACCTTCTCTTGATGAGGGTTTTGGTATATCCTTTATCGAAGCTATGGCCTGCAAACTTCCCGTAATTGGAACAAATATTGGTGGAATTGTAGACATCATTGAAGATGGCAAAAATGGCCTACTTGCAACTCCAGGAAGTGTTAGTAGTCTCGTTGAAAAGTTAGATTTACTTTTAACAGACGATACTCTAAGAGAGAAGCTGGCAGAGGAAGGGTACAAAACAGTTCAAAAAAGATTTACGTGGGACACAATACTAAAGAAAATGGAAAAAACATATGAAAATTTAATTGTTGCATAAACTCTAGAATCAGAATCTGATAAAAAATTGAGCACGATATCCAATAATCACACCTCAAAAAGCTGTAGAACCCTATAAGTGAAAACTTATATATAAAATTATTAAAAATTTTTTTATAGTACAAAATTTTCAAACAGACTACTGCGCTTATCCTGAATGATTTTCCGAATATTAAACAAGCTGTTCTTGTGAATGAAGGAAAAAGCATATTATCCAATATGCGTATAAGTTCCAAAGACACTAAAAAGCAGTAGTACTATGAAGGTGTGCATAATAACACCAATATTCCCACCCGATATAGGTGGACCAGCAACATACACGTACGAGCTAGTTAAAAGACTCAAAAATTATAAAATTTTTATAATTACATTAACGGAAAGTCCGATTATCATAGATAATGAGGTGATTTCTATAAAATCAACAATAAATACACCTATAATAAAATCCCTGATAAAGTTCATCAAATTATTTTCCTGGCTTGTAGTTAGAAGAAACCAATATGACATAGCATATATTCAAACTCCCGACCCTTTTGGGTTTGCAGCTCTACTAGTATTAAAACTCTTAGGAAAACCCACAATTCTGAAATTCGTAGGAGATATTGCTTGGGAATTTGCGTACAATACAAGAAGAACTGAAAGATTTTTGGATGACTTCTTACATAAACCGGATGGAGGAATACCAGTAAAGCTTTTAATGTTTTTACAAAAAGTTGTTTTTAAAAAAGTTGACGTGATAATCACACCATCTCGTTATTTAAAAAACATATTAACAGCTTTTTATAATGTAGAACCAGCTAAAATAGAGGTAATCTACAACGCTGTAGAGTTCGTAGAATTAAAAAATAATAAAATTAATAAAAAAAATTCTATAAAATTGATATGTACTATTGGTAGACTTATACCCTCAAAAGGCATAGACAAAATAATAGAAATCATGCCAAGAATTCTTAGGAAATACCCAGAATCAAAACTACTAATTATTGGTGACGGTCCGGACAAAAAAAGACTAAAAGATATTGCAGAAAAAAAAGGAGTGGATAACCACGTTGTTTTCTTAGGCAAACTAAAACATAAAGACGTTATTAAAATATTAAAAAGCTCAAATTTATTTGTTTTAAATTCGAAATATGAAGGTTTGCCACACACAGTTATAGAGGCAATGACACTAAAAGTTCCAGTAGTTGCAACGGCAGTGGGTGGAACAGTGGAAGTAGCTAGAAATTTTGAAACGGGATTATTGGTGAAACCATATGATACAAAAGACTTAGTTGGAAAAATAATCTACGCTTTAGATAATGAGAAAGATATGAGAAAAATTGCGCGAAGAGCCCATAAAATGATTAAACATAATTTCAGCTGGGAGTATAACTTAAAAAAGCTTGAGAACGTGCTTAACAGGGTGACAAGATGAATGTACTAATGATTGGGCTGGATCCGACACTTGCAATAGATAATGGTGCTGAAAATAGTAAAAATAGACACATCACTTATGGAAAATACTTATCAAAACTTATTATAATCACTAAAGTTCCTAAAAAGGTAAACACTAAAAAATTATCCGAGAATGTTATTGTACACCCAGTGTCATCAAAAAATATTTTATTTTTTATTTTTAAATCTTTCAAAATATCAGAAAAGATATGTAAACTTGAAAAAATAGACATTATCATGACCCAAGATCCAATATTTACAGGAATTGTAGGATACACAATAAGTAAAAGATACAAAATTCCACTAATAGTACAGCTTCACGGAGATTTCTTAGATAACAAACACTGGCTAAACAGATCATTTATCAATAGAGTATTAAATACCATAGGAAAATACATACTAAAAAAATCAAATGGAGTGAGAGTCGTAAGTAGAAGGTTAGAAAAGTACGCAAAAAAGGTTTGTACAAATATTGTTTTTAATATACCCATATACAATGATCTCGAGAGATTTGAAAAGTGTAATACTACTTTGGATAAACACAATCTCACCAAATATAGAAACAAGAAAATAATCTTATTTGTCGGAAGGTTGGCTCCAGAAAAGAACGTACCCGCCCTAATTAAAGCTCTAGCCATAGTTGTGAAGAAATATCCAAACACTGTACTAATGATAGTGGGAGATGGCCCGGAGCGTAAAAAACTTGAAAAACTTGTAGCCAAGCTGGAGCTCGAAAACAATGTTGTTTTTATTGGTGCGGTTAAACCAGACAAAGTTGTAAATTATTACGGGTTGTGTGACACGCTTGTTTTACCATCTAATTTTGAAGGTTGGGGGAGAGTTGTAGTTGAGGCTTGTGCTTGTGGAAAACCTGTTATAATGACTGACGTAGGTTGCGCCGGCGAGGTCATTATTAATGGCAAAAGTGGCCTTGTAGTCCCTGTAGGGAATGTTGAAGCTTTAGCAGAGAAGCTAATTTACCTAATTAACAATGTGAGTATAGCAAAAAAGATGGGTAAAACCGGAAAAAAAATCGTAATTAAACATAACATAGAAGAAACAGCAAAAAAAATTGCTAAAATGTGCAAGGTGGTCGCAAATGAAAGTTCTCATGGTCACTCCAAGAATTGACGAAGAACACGACGTTTTTGGGTTCATAGTTACCTGGGTAAATAAGCTTGCTGAAAAGGTTGAGAAGCTTTATGTGATTTCCCTATGGAGTGGAAGAGCTAAGTTGAAAGAAAATGTAGAGCTATTTAGCCTCGATGAAAGACCTAACAAAATCGCTAAAATAGTTTACTTTAGTAAATTAATGCTTAGACTAGCCCCAAAGACCGATGTTATTTTTTGCCATATGTTCCCCGAGTTCACAATTATGGCTGCTCCATTTGCAAAACTATTTGGAAAGCCCTTGATTATGTGGTACACCCACGGTCACGTAAGCCTAAGACTAAAATTGGCTCACTTTTTAGCCACCAAAGTAACTACAGCTTCTAAAGGAAGTTTTAAAATTAAAAGCAATAAAGTTGTTGCTATAGGACATGGAATTGACACTAGTAAGTTCAAACCCTCATCAAACTTTAGAAAAAGAAAGAAAACAATACTTTCAGTAGGCAGAATTTCACCAATAAAAGACTATGAAACATTTATTAAAGCAGCTAATGTCCTTGTTAACGAAAAGGATTTACACGACTTGGATTTTATCGTTGTTGGTGGTCCTGCTACAGCATCTGACAGAGAATATTATACTAAAATAAAATTACTTGCTAAAAACTTTAAACTGAATGATTATATAAAATTTATTGAGTCTGTACCTTACAGTAATATAGTAAATTATTATCAACTTTGTGACGTATTTGTAAGCACGAGTAATACGGGAAGCCTAGATAAAGTTGTCTTGGAAGCTATGGCTTGTGAAAAACCGACGCTAGTGTGTAATGAAGCATTTGAAGAAGTTTTTGGAGAATATTCTTCTATTTTAATGTTTAGTAGAAATGATTTCACCGACCTTGCAGATAAAATAATTTATATTCTACAAATGGACGAGAATCAGCGTAACGAAATGTGTCATAATCTGAGAAAGATCGTCGAGAAAATGCACAGCATTGAAAGTTTAACCGACAATCTGGTTGATGTATTTAAAAAACTTTTAAAGGAGAGACAAAAATGAATTTGTATAAAGCTATAATAATTGAAACTATGAAAGGAAAATCCCTTGGAAGAATTCTTTTTAACTATGAATTGAAGTTTCTCAAAGCAAATGGAAAGATATTGGATCTGGGCTCTGGCAAAGTCAAACCGAGCTATTATAGGTTTATAAATATAGCAGAGGATTCAGAAATAATTACAGTCAATATATCAACTAAAATGAAGCTACATCTTCTCACTGATTTAGAGAAAACTCTTCATTTTAAAGGAAATAATTATATATTTATTTTTAATCTACTTGAACATTTCAAC
>Ga0182240_100186_pt1 | contig 26494 bp, 29 predicted proteins | sample hydfrates4_PW_90_FD_145594 | JGI IMG/M metagenome (GOLD analysis project Ga0182240, IMG submission 145594) | Subsurface microbial communities from deep shales in Texas, USA - hydraulic fracturing test 4_PW_90 | ecosystem: Environmental > Aquatic > Deep subsurface > Shale gas/oil reservoir >...
GGCATCTGATTTTGTTCCGAGAAAAATGCAAAAAAGTATTACTGTTTTTTTCGATGGAGATTCTTTATTTTTTATATATGTTGGTATTTTAAGGTTATTCTATATGTTTTAAGGATTAATGAGTTTAGATAATATAAAATAAGGTTGGATAACGCTTCTTTTCTCCTACTGTTGTGTTTAGTATTTATAATCATGATACACAACCTTTCTTGCTTTTAAATACTATTTGATAATCAACCAGTAAGAAAAATCACTTCAAAATAGAAAGGCATATAAACTAGTAAAACAATAAAAAAAGATGAAAAGTATAGGGTCTGAAAGACACATCCATTAAAACAAGGATGGAAACAAAATATTTTCCATTTCGGGACTGATAAAGCCCCTGAGTCTGAAAGACACATCCATTAAAACAAGGATGGAAACATTTAATAAATCTCCAAAAGTCTTCTACAGTCTCGTCTGAAAGACACATCCATTAAAACAAGGATGGAAACCACAAATCTAAACACATCTCTCTTATTTTGCTATCGTCTGAAAGACACATCCATTAAAACAAGGATGGAAACTATTCTCCCTTTATTACATCCGGTAAGGTTTTCCATGTCTGAAAGACACATCCATTAAAACAAGGATGGAAACTCACTGGATGACCTGCTTAAAAAAGAAAAAGAATCAGGTCTGAAAGACTCATCCATTAAAACAAGGATGGAAACCTTTATGGATAAAAAGAAATGGAGTGAGGATTCACGTCTGAAAGACTCATCCATTAAAACAAGGATGGAAACTTCTCTAACAAATCTCCAAAACTCTTCTGGAGTGTCTGAAAGACTCATCCATTAAAACAAGGATGGAAACAAGGATTAAGACAGGTGGTTAAATGGCTCTAAAAAGTCTGAAAGACTCATCCATTAAAACAAGGATGGAAACTCCATAGAATTCATTATTTAGCTGAGCTCTCGGAGAGCGTCTGAAAGACTCATCCATTAAAACAAGGATGGAAACTTAATTTTTAAAGGGGTGTTGAAAATGGTATATTACTAGTCTGAAAGACTCATCCATTAAAACAAGGATGGAAACTGAAAAATAAGATTTATATTCATTCTAATCCCGAAGTAGGTCTGAAAGACTCATCCATTAAAACAAGGATGGAAACTTTCTTTACACATTTTTTTCACCTCGTTTTATTTTTGTCTGAAAGACTCATCCATTAAAACAAGGATGGAAACAGAGCAACCAATTCATTAAAACTGAAAACATATGAAGTCTGAAAGACTCATCCATTAAAACAAGGATGGAAACAGTGTGTTTTATGCTCCCCCGAAATTGAATTAGTGTCTGAAAGACTCATCCATTAAAACAAGGATGGAAACTGAAAAATACGTGTAAAGCGTCTCCTAATCTGAACATGTCTGAAAGACTCATCCATTAAAACAAGGATGGAAACTTATATCACCTTCTACTTTTAAAAAGAAATAGAAAGTCTGAAAGACTCATCCATTAAAACAAGGATGGAAACTGTTTTCCGATTTCCGTTGCGATAATTCTTAAGTCCCGTCTGTCTGAAAGACACATCCATTAAAACAAGGATGGAAACCATCTCAATTCTTGAAAGTCCCTTCTCGACCTGTCTGAAAGACTCATCCATTAAAACAAGGATGGAAACATTATGTGTAATATAATTCCTATTCTTTCCCTATCTTTAGTCTGAAAGACTCATCCATTAAAACAAGGATGGAAACTATTATATGGGATTAAATCTTTTTCTCCTGCTCTTACAGTCTGAAAGACTCATCCATTAAAACAAGGATGGAAACTTAGAGCTCATCACAAGGGGGAGGAAAAGGAACTTGTCTGAAAGACTCATCCATTAAAACAAGGATGGAAACCTATCTGCTGTTGCTGTTCGTCTGTAAATGTCTGTCTGAAAGACACATCCATTAAAACAAGGATGGAAACTTGCTAAGTCTGTTAATGATACAGTAGATGCCACGGTTGGATGTCTGAAAGACACATCCATTAAAACAAGGATGGAAACTCGTATAAGGCAACTTCTTTAACTTCTAATATACAGTCTGAAAGACTCATCCATTAAAACAAGGATGGAAACGTTTTTAGGTTTTTAATTTCGTTAACTACATGATGTCTGAAAGACTCATCCATTAAAACAAGGATGGAAACTTTCACCAATACTGCTGAGACTGTATCCTGTTCTTGTCTGAAAGACTCATCCATTAAAACAAGGATGGAAACGGATTACAAAAGAACCGTCAGGATAACGAATTGTGTCTGAAAGACTCATCCATTAAAACAAGGATGGAAACGTGATATTTGATAAAGAATATGTTGAATTAATCAACTACCTGGTCTGAAAGACTCATCCATTAAAACAAGGATGGAAACATTATTAGGGGGTTTTATAAGAAATAATAATATTATAGTGAATTAATATTAAAAACGAAACTGAAAATATTGTGAATAAAAAGGAAAAAAGTAATCATATTATCTATGGATACCCTACTCAAATCTATAAATGATGCTATGAACAAATTATTCATGTTTAATGGGAATAGGTGGAATATCTTTATTAGTTGCAGGAATAGGCATTGGAAAGCTTATGAGCACAATTGAAAGAACAAAAGAAATCAGAGTTATGAAGAGTATTGGAGCTTCAAAAAAGGATATTATGATACTATTCCTTTATGGGGCATTGATACTTGGTATTATAGAAGTTGATTGGCGCATTTTTTAGTTTGGAAATTGGATACCTCATTGTGAATTATCTATTAAAAGCATCTTTAACATTGGAATATCTAATTTATGTAATATTGGGTGTCTTATTTGGAATGGGAACTTCTTTAATCTCTGCACTTTATCCAGCATATAAGGCATCTAAATTAGACCCAATAAAAGCACTTAGTTTACTATTAACTGTATGCAATACTATCAAAAACTGTTCATGTTTGTAATAACATAAAATGTAATTATGATTACCATATTAACTACTAATTACTAGAAAAAATTGTCATTTAAAATAGAGGGGTGAGCTCATGATAGACCTCAAAGGAGAACTTAAAAAGCTTGTAGAAGAAAATAATTTATTAAATGAACCTATTGAGATACGTCCAGTAAATGTGAATTTGGATACAGCAAGAATAAATGACTATCCGCTGTTAAATGGGAAGGAGTTTTTATTGAGAGCATTTTTTAAAGAATGTACTGGAGATGCGTTTACCGGTGATGTAAGAGAATTTAAGGGAACTATTGCAGAAGTATTGGAATCAGATTATGATCCACTTATTATAGCAACACTGAATGCTGTGATGAGATATTTAGGGTATATTGAGAAAACAGAGCACTGTACAAAAAACGAACCTGAAATATGTGCAAAAAAATTTTCTGAATATTTAGTGGATGAATACGGTAAAAATATAACAGTAGGTATAATTGGTTATCATCCTGCAATCATAAAACAGATGGTGGAAACCTTTGGAAGAGATAATGTAATGGCAACAGATTTGGATTTTAACAATATAGGTAGAATAAAACATGGTATTGTTATACTTCACGCAGATATGAATGAGTATTTAATAAAAAATTCAGATGTTATTTTATCAACAGGAAGTACTGCCGCAAATGGAACGCTCTTTGAGATTATTAATCTAACAAAAAAATACAACAAAAGAGTAATATTTTACGGAACAACAATTGCAGGTATAGCCAAATTACTAAATCTTGAAAGATTTTGTGAAATGGGAAAATAATATTACTTAATTTTAAACCAACAATGCCCATTTTCCTTTATTATTAATTTATTCCCATCCCATAGACTTATTTTATATTTTTTTCCATTTAACTCATTTAGCATACTAACAAGCATGGATGGAATCGGGCATGCGCTTCCAGATATTTCGGCCTCCCCAATTTGCTTTGGACAGTACTTGCATTTATCTATTTTTATTCCAATCTTTTCATCCTCAATTATATAATCATCACACATATCACAAAAATTTATTAAATTCTATCAATTCTTTTTCATCCCCTGGAGTGTCAGAATGTATTTCCCCTATACATCTTGCAACTTTTTTCCCAATCCCATTTCCTACAATATTTGTAGTTCCTTGATTTAATATCCCTAATTGTGCAAATTCTGCCAGTAAAGCGGTTAGAACAATATGCAGGTTTTTTAATTTTCTATCTTCAATTAATTTTTTATACGAATCAATCGGCATCCCATCACCTTTTTGAAATATATGTTTTAAAAGGCAATAAAATAAAATATAATACTTTTTAAAATTACGTTATAATAATTAAAATTAACTTTAATTATTGATATGATACAATATATTATAGATATTAAACAATTTAATGGAAATCTACTTCCTGCTATACGCCCTCCAATAAATCCCAAAACCTACCTAAATCTCCAAAATGTATTCATCATGTTATAGAAATTACTAAAGTCCAATATACTTGACATAAAAACAACAGAGCATATATGGCATATAAAAAAATAATATTTAAAAAAGTAGTATTAAATAAAGGTAGAATTTTGAAAATGTGGCATTTAATTAAGAAAAAATTTAAAATGGGTAGTGTACAATTTAACTAACATATGAGAATATTTTATTTGATTATTTCATTTCTAAGAAGTATGGTACAATATCCTTTTCAGTCAATATTCCAACTAGTTTTTTATTCTCAACAACAGGAAGGGCCCCTATGTTGTTATTTGTGATTATTTCAACTGCGTTCACCAAAGAACTGTTACTATCAACTGTTAAAACATCTTTTACCATAATATCCTGCATTCTTATGTTGGTTATTTCTCGCACATTTCCAGTTTTCATTTGGTTAAATGCCCAGTCACTACCTAAGAACTTTATAAAGTCTGTAGATGTAATCATACCAACTAATTCTCCTTCAGAAACTACAGGCAATCTTCTAAATCCATTTCTCAGCATAGTTCTTGCAACATCCTTTAACCTCTCCCCTGGAGTTGCCACAACAGGTTTCTCAGTCATATAATCTTTAACTTTCTCGCTTTCATCTATTTTATCTTTAAACTTTCTAATTACATCTCTCTCTGTTATGGAAGATATTAATTTATGGTCTTTATCAACAACCGGCATTCCACCAACATTTTTCTCCATAAATATCCTTATTACATCCCCTAATACTGCGGTTTCTTTTATAGATATTACATCATCTGTCATTATTTCTTTTACAGGTTCATTGATTGCAGCTAGAAGATTATGGCTATGTTTTGACTTTACAAGATTATATTTTGAACCCCCTCCCATAAAATCAACAATATCCATGCTTGTAACTACGCCTTCAACCCTATTTGTACCAGGATCTACAACTGCAATTCTCCTTATTTTCTTTTCATTCATTACTGTTAAAGCATGTCTTATAGTGGTGGTAGGGTATATCTTAACAACTTCTTGCCCTTCAACCAAACTTTTTATTTTCAAGTTATCCCCCCAAAAAGATAAATTAATTAGATTTCGCCCTCGTCGATACAATTATCACAGAGGTATCTTCCATTTACATATCTTACATTGCCTTGACTTCCACAGATCTCACAGATTCCATCAATGTTTTCATAAGGTTTTGCTGAGTAAGGATAACTTTTATCCTCAATTCTTGAAGCTTCTATCATTATATCAAATAATTCAGGGGATACTCCTGCAATATCACTGACTGTAATTATCCCAAGTAACTCTTCATTTTCAATAACTGGGAGTCTTTTAATGTTTTTTTCTGCCATAGTTTTAGCTGCATCCATCAATGTAGCTTTAGGGGATATTGATATAAGTTTTGGTGAAACCACTTCTTTTACTAAGACTTCTTTTGATTTTAGGTTTCTTGCAACTACTTTTACAACCATGTCCCTCTCTGTTATTATTCCTACTGGTTTGAGTAAATCATTTACTACGATCAAACACCCAATTCCCTTATTCTTCAAAATATTGGCTGCCTCATACACCGTGGTATTCAAGTTTACAGTTTCAACTGGCGTACTCATGGCTTCTTTTATTGTTATGTTAACATCCATACTATCACCAGGATTTACTAAGAAATCTAGTAAATGATATTTTTTTATAATTTATATATCTTTTTATCTATTCAAAGAAAAAGGCTATTAATTTATCTAAAATCTAACCTATAGGTGGCCCCCTGTCCAATTCCCTCATTTACAGTTGTTTCTATCCATTCAATATTTTTACTAATATTTAACTCTTCCAGTTTCTTTTTAATAAACTTTGCAAAATATTCTGACATTTCTTCTGCCGTTGTGGACTTCAGCGGTAAAATATTAACATCCTCTAATGGAAATTTATACTCCTTTATTTTACCACTCTTACACAGATAACTCATTTGCATCGAGCTCTCTTCAAATGTATATTCAACTTTTGGATGATATTTTGGAATCAGAAGTTTGTGATCAAATTCATCGCACAGCTCTTTTACTATTTCTTTAACTATCTTGAAATCACATACAAAACCAAATTCTCCTGACGGTTCTCCACATAGTTTAACATCCACGTAGTAAGAATGGCCGTGAATTACTCCACAACTTTCGTGTCCAAATACGATATGGGCAGATGAGAATCTTAATCCTGCGTAAATACCATTTAATTCTAAAATCATAATCTTTCCTCTTAAATTTACTATTTTAATAAATAAATATAAGATTTTAAGTTAACAAGTTATTCTTGCATATATCGTGCATATATATTATCCTTCTGATTTTTATAGTTAAATTCTAAAAATTCCAATAAAATATTTAATTAAACTTTTATAAAAAAAGTTTCCAACCTTTAGTTTATTACAGCATTAAAAAAAGAATAACAAAAAGAGAGGAAAAAAGAAAATATAGTTGGACAAAAACCTTAACGACTTTTGCAGCTTCTCACTTCGTTCATAATAGAAATATTAATTAAATTAAATCAGGGTTATTTTCCACTGAAACATAGAGCTGTCCTTTTGGTTTGTTGTTTACATGATCTCCTGAAAACTTATAAAACTTACCTTTTATAGGAGTTCCTTCGTCCTTTTTGGATAATTTTATAACTGGATCTTCAACAATGCCCTCATATTTAAATGATGGTAATAGTGTCTTAAGTTTCCCATGTACCACAATAGCTCCTTTTGTCATCTCTCCACCAGCTCTTGATTCAACATCCCCATCGATGATTATAATTCCTCCACTTTGGTGGATTCCTGGCATGTTTTTAACATTTCCTTTAATGTGGATAATACCTTTTCTCATGTATTCTCCAATCTCATTTCCTGCATCGCCTTCAATTATTATTTTTCCGCCATTCATACCTCTCCAGTCTCCCCTATAGGCTGAACCTACGTAATCTTTGGCATTTCCTTTGATGACCAATTCTCCACCTTTCATATTTTGTCCAGCCCAGCTGTCGGCATTTCCATTTACAACTATTTTTCCACCTTTCATTTCACAGCCGACATACATTCCAACGTCCCCTTCTACAATAATTTCTCCAGCAGTCATTTTTTCTCCGATTCTTTTTAACCTACCGTTGGAATTCTTTATAACAATTCTAGGAACGTCGCTTTCTTTTAATTCTGCATCAAAAATTTCACCAACTGTTACTCTTGTGTTACCTTGTGGTAATTCAATTTTTAATATCTCATCTAATTCCATTTCTTGTATTTTTTCAGGAAGTAGAACATCCAATTCTACTGGAACATCAAACTCCCCCTTTACTGTAAGAACTAGTTCCTTCATTATATCTCACCTTAAAAAATTTATAAGTTAGGAAATTGTTTATTGAAATCGGATTTTCAATCCCTAAGAGGACTACAAAGGCCGAAGCTTTGTTCAAGTCCTTGCTACGCTCAGATTGTATTTCTTTTAAAAGGTGTTATGCAGCATATCCATATTGCATAAAGTTTAAGTTTTCATTTAGATATTTGTAGCATCTATGTTTATTACCTTCCAGCTGTTTGCGTATTCGTCTTGGACAGGGTAGTTTTCTAAGTTAATTGAGTAACATTTTTTGAATTTCAATCTTAAGTCTTTCATGAGCTCTTCTTCTAATCCTTCATCTAGTTTTACATCTACGTAAATTGTGTCTCCATATACTTCTTTAACAACGCTTCCATCTTTGACTACAACTTCTCCATCTTTTAAAACATATTTAGCTGCACCAAATGCTTTTTCAATCTTCTTACCGTCTCTTTCTTCTGGGTTTATATCGTAGATTGCAATATCCGCCTTGGCACCTACTCCTAAGTGACCTCTTTCTACACTCAATCCGAGAACTTTTGCCTGGTTAGCTCTTGTTATTTGTGCAATTTCAAACAGTGAATATTCTTTATCACTGTCTGCTACACTACTTTTTTCAATTGCCCATTTGTGCACCTTGTTGTTTAACCAATCGTCTCTGTACTCTTTGCTCATTAACCAAGCTATAACTCTTGGATACCTTGTGAACGGACCTGCGTTAGGGTGGTCAGTTGTTAATAATACCCTATCTGTGTTTGTGTATAGGAACAAGTCTAAACCAATGGCCCACTGGACAGCGTAAACTGGACCTTTTGGTGAGTAAATAAATGGAACTACTCCAGAACCTGTTTCTAATTCAACGTCACAGTTTGCCCATTTAAGGCCATTTGTCATGTGTAAATCGTATTCCATAGGACCGTCTGCAGTCATTGTTGTAGTCTCATCGAGTGTAACTTGTCCAACGTCAATTACCAGATGGTCATTTTTATTTACGTACTCTGCAATTTCAACACCTTTACTTTCAAAGTCCTTCCAGGAGGTTCCCCCATAGGAGTGGAACTGAACATGCGTGTTGTAGTATACGGTAGTTCTTTCCCCGTATTTCGGCTTGGCTTTTATATCCTTTACACAGTCCATCGTTTCAAGTGTGGTTTCCCAGTTTCCAGGGTGACCTAAGTTGTTAGGGTGGACGTGGACTGAATGAGGCAATCCTAACATTTCGTTTACTTCTGTAAGCCCTCTAACTATTTCCCTAGGTGTAATGCCGAAGTATGGGACTTCGTCGTCAAGACCATGAACGTTTTTACCCCAGCCCCAAGCTTCTGTACCACCTGGGTTAACTATTTTAATTGCAAAACCTCTTGTAGCTTTTAAAAGCCATGCTACATAGGCTGCACACATTTTAAGGTCTCCTTCTTTTAAGTAATCTAATACCATCCAGTTGTTACCAAATAATGGCATTGCAGCTTTGTCCAATTGAGGAGTATCCATAAATTCTTCATGGGTGTGTCTTGCTATTAAAGGAGGCATTGCAGCTTCTACAACTGTAGTGTATCCCATTTCTGAGTATTGGTATCCTGTTTTATATGTTGACGGTATAGAAAACCCGGAACCTGATCTCAATCCTTTTTTACCATAAATATCCTTTTTACTATCCTCTGGTCTAAACGTCCTACCTACGTTAACCTTTGCTCCTGCAACGTGGGTGTGGGAGTCTACACCACCAGGCATTACAACCAGTCCATTGGCATCTATTTCTTTTGCATTCTTTGAAACTGACTCCACAATCTTCCCATCTTTTACGCAGATGTCCATTTTTTCTCCATTAATTCCATTTAATGGATCATAAACAGTCCCGTTTTTTATAATATATTCCATACAATCACCCCGAATATTCATATATTATCATAATTATTCAATGTATGTTTTTCTCATTAATTCACTCATTGTTAGGACTTTTTCATCTGTTTTCTCTACTTCAACATCTATTGGACCCTTATATGAAGGCATTGCTGTGCTCTCAGTATCTGGAAGAACTACACAGTTTGCCCAAGGACCCATTGGTATAAATATCATACCTTCTGGCATTTCTTCAGTGGCTTTTTTTACATAGACTACAACTTCGCCATGTTTAGATTTTACTTTTATGGAATCTCCTTCGTTTAGTCCCATTTTTGCCATATCTCCTTCATTTATATAGCAAACTCCCGCAGCCTTTCTGTATAACTCTAAATTTTTACCTGCTTCAATAGCTTCTCCCTGCCAGATAGTTCTTCCGGTGTTTAATTTGAACTTCATTCTATCACCTAAAATCCTTAAATATTTTTTCAATTAGTTTAATCGGAGCTCCGAAGTGAGCGTAGGGCCATAAAATCCTTACGGATTTTGTTCAATTTATTCTATTTTTTAATAACGAGTTTTATCGCATCTACAGGACACGCCTCTACACAGGCTCCACATCCACCACATAAATCTCCATTTACTATTGTTATAACACCGTTCTCTACTCCCATAATAATTAAATCTTCATTTTCAGGTCCTTTTCCACCATATACATTTGGGTCTCTTGCATTTACTGGGCACGCAACAACACAATTACCGCATCCATGACATTTTTCAGGATAAACTTCTAACTTATACATCATATCACCTTTTCAACTGTTTCAATCTTCCTCGCGTTAGTGAGAGACATTATTTTGTTTTCATAGCATATTATTTCGCAAGTAATTTTTCAAATCTTTTTTTCCATGCTGGTGCTTTTGCTTCAGTCATGTTGATTTTTGTTCTTTTAACCTTCAATGCATCTACTGGACATGAGTGAGTACATGCACCACATAAGATACATAAATCTTGATTTACTGCAATCTTTGGTACTTTTTCGCCAGGTTTTCCTGCCTTTGGGAATTCTAATGCATTACATGGACAAACTGAAATACATGCTTCACATGCATTACATGCATCTTCATCAATTATTAATTCTCCTTCGAATGGTTTTTCTACGGTAATTGCATTTACAGGACAGACTCTTTCACACCAACTACAGGATACACATAAATCTTCATCGATGTTTGTTTTACCTGTGATTTCATTGTAGAGCTCAGGTTTTTTAATTCTGCTGGCAAGAGGACATTTGTAACATATCGCTTCTATGGCATTGTGAGGACATGCTTTTTCACATACTTTACAGTATACACATGCATCTTTGTCTATAACTATATCTTTGATTGGGTTTATACTACTTGGACCCATTTCATTAGGTACCAATTCAATAGCATCTGCTGGACAGTATTCAGCACATATTCCACACAATACACACTTGTCCTTGTTTACGTCTATCTCACCTAAAACAAGAGTTTTTCTTTCAGGGATTTCTCTTTCCACATTAATTGCTTTTTGTGGACATACCAATTCACACTGTTCACACAATACACATGTATCTTGATCAAGGCTAATGCCTCTTTTGATTTTTGGATATTGTGGGAGCTCCTTAATTGATTTATCATTAATCTTTAAATCTACAGCATCAAATGGACATGCACTTGCACACATACCACATAGGACACATTTTTCACCACTAATGTCCAATTTCGGAGCTTCTATATCTTCCCTAAAAATAGCTCCTAAAGGACCCATTTCAATGGCACATGTGGGACATATTTCACTACATATACCACATCCTACACAGACGTGGTCTTCCCATGTAAGAACCCTATTTTCAACACCTTTTCTAGATATTTTTATAATGCCGTCATACTCCTCTTTTACATTTTTCATTATCATCCCTCCAATCATTATAATCCTGTGGATTCAGCTGTTTTAAAGGCGTTCATAGGACACCTAAATATACATTTACCACATAGAACACATTTATCTTGGTCTATTATGACTCTAACACTATTTGGATCTGCTGAAATAGCGTTGTATTTACATTCGAGACATTTTCCACAGGCAATACATTTATCATCTTCAACTTCGATTTTTATATTATATATACTTTTTATTAGTTTTTTTGTGATTTCTTTATCATCACTTAGAGAATCTATTAATCGTATACCATACTTTGCAGGCAAGTTGATAATCTCTTCTGAAACCTTCATGACCTTTTCTGACGGGTATCTTCCATGTATATAATGTGAGATTATGGATCTCTCCATTTTTAGATACTCTGCTATCTCTCTTTGTAGCTTTCCTTCTTTTCTCATCTTTATTGCTACTATTGCTTTAATCCCTGAAAGTATATGTTCGGGCATATTCTCATCTCTTGTGAGTCATATACAACATTGTTCTTAATATTTATATATAATTCTTCTAAAATCAAATAGAAAATTATATATATATGTGTGAGTGCCAATCACATGGTAACGACTATAAAAATAAGGTAAGAAATAAATAAAAGGTAAACTCATTTAAAAAACATAATGACATGTATTTAATCAGTATTTATTACTATTTTAAAAAAGTAAAGTAAAATAAATTAATGAACTAATGAGGCGATAGAATGGATATAAAAGATTTGGAAATGAAGCTAACTCCTAAAGGAGAAGTTTCAGTTATTGGATGCGGTAGACTTGGCGTTAGGGTTGTTATGGACCTTATGGAAGTACATAGGGGAGGTCCTGAAAAAATCTATGTTTATGATGGTGCAACGATTGATAAAAACGATGTAATCCATAGAAAAATGGGAGGAAAAGTTGGAGAACCTAAAGTCAAGCTAGTGGAAAATTTATTTAGTGATAAAGTCGTAGGTATGGCAGAAAATATAGATCTAAATAATTTAAATCTTATAAAAGGAGATGTAGTTATAATATGTATTGCAGGGGGGGACACAACAGCTCTGAGAAAGGCCATAATAGAATACTGCAAAAACAACGGCATAAAAACAATAGGTACAAATGGAGTTTTTGGAGTTGATACTAAAGTTTACGTTTGCGACGCCAAATATGCAAATGGACCTGCCCAATATTTAAACCTTGAAGAAGAAGGCCACATTGTTGTGGGAACAGGTAAATTTATCAAAGACATGGAACCAATAACACCTTACACACTGGATGAAATATCTAAATATATTGTTATCGAATGTTTGAGAATTTTACAAAATAAAAAATAATTGATCCAATTCAGTAAACTTAATATATTTGAAGAATTAATTATAAGACATTAACATTGAGCGATATTGTAAATGCTTTGTAATTCATGGAGGAGATATTATGGATATAGTCGAAAGAATAAACAAACTAAAAAAGGAAAAAAATGCAGTTATATTGGCCCATAACTACCAGCCCGAAGAAATCCAGAAAATAGCGGATTTTGTTGGTGATTCATTAGAGCTCTGCATTCAAGCCAAGGAAACAGAAGCCGATATAATAGTATTCTGTGGAGTAGATTTCATGGCAGAAACTGCCAAAATACTCAACAAAGATAAAAAGGTACTCATACCAGAAATTGTTGATATCGAATGCCCTATGGCACATCAACTACCTCCTGAAACAATAATTGAAGCTAAGAAGAAACACCCTGATGCTAAATTTGTAATATATGTTAACACCCTTGCATCTGCAAAGGCCCTTGTAGACTCCACATGTACATCTGCAAATGCCGATAGAGTTGTAAAACTATTCGATACTAAAAAAATATTATTTGGACCTGATAGAAACCTTGGATACTATGTTTCAAAGAGAAGCGATAAAGAGATAATCCCAGTACCTGAAGATGGACACTGCTATGTCCATAAAAAATTTAAAGTAGAGGATATCGTTGAAATCAGAAAACAATATCCAAATGCAGAAGTATTGGTACACCCTGAATGTGACCCAGAAGTTCAGGATATGGCTGATCATGTTTTAAGTACAGGCGGTATGGTTAGACATGTTCTGAGCTCTGAAAAGGATGAATTTATAATAGGAACCGAATGTGACATGATAACAAGACTTAAGTTAGACCTTGAAAAAGTGGGAAAAACTAAAAAATTAATACCGCTTAGAAAAGATGCAATATGTGACCCTATGAAAAGAATAACCTTGGAAAAAGTAGAAAAATGTCTTATTGAAGAAAAGTACGAGATAAACTTAGACGAAGAAATAATAGAAAAGGCAAAAAAAGCTATAGAAAAAATGCTCTCCGTTAAATAAAAAGATATATTAATTTTTTTTTGAATTTTTTTATTTTATTTTTTTAAAATTTACTCTTCTGCAACATACTTTAATTCTTCAATATTTTCCCCGACAAATTTACATTCGTACATTTTTATGTTCCCGTTCGTGTTTACTTCCATTAGAACGTTGTCAATATTTTTTATTTTTTCATCGGTTCTAACTTCTCTGGATTCTAAAGCTTGGGTGAAAAAATCCCCTCTTCTTTCGAACATAAATATTAACTTACTCTCTTCAAGCTTGTATCCAATATATTGAATCCCGCCCATTTTAAAAGTGGCATTCAGGACTACGTATTTTTCATCAGCTTTTGAACCCTCCATATACAGATAAACTCCACTGAAGAGCAATAAAACCAAAAATGTTGGGATAATATATTTGTTATAACTCAAACTATCCCATTACAATGAACTTTTAACTATTTCTTTGATACTATCTACAACGTATTCAACCTGTTCCCAACTTAAACCATAGACACTCATCTTCAATTCCTTTGTAGTTCCTCTCTTAATTCCACCAATTTTTCTCTTTTTCAATTCATCGTAAAAGAAGTATCCTCTTCTTTTGTCCTTCTGTGCAATTTCATCAAGTATTGGGGTTTCAAATCTCACAAGGTCGTGTTCTTTTGGAGCTACACCAAGTTGAATAAATCCTATTTCTTCAAGTTCTTTTACCAAATACCTTGTTTTTTTGACTTCTTCATCCCATTTTTTTACCCTTTCAACAACATGAGGGAAGCTCGTCATAAGTGTTAGGATAGGTAATCCCCTACTTGTACATCCAAGCATTTCAAGTTCTTTTACCAAAAACTTCTTTGAAGTCTTTAAAATACCATCTGCAAACTCATCGTTAATCGATAGAATACCTGCTGGACCAGATGCAGCCATACTTTTATGTCCTGACGCGGCTATGAAGTCTGCATTTAATTTTTTCCCATCCACTGGCATCCTACCGACTGAATAGGCACAGTTGAGTAAAAATGGGTATCCTTTTTCTCTGGCTATTTTTCCAATTTTTTCAGCATCGGCTAAGTTTCCATAGTTACCGTCAACGTGTGTGAGTAAAATCAAACCTATATTTTTCCCACTATCTTCCAAATTATCAATAGTTTCTTTGTACTTCTCAGGGTCTATCCTAAAAGTTGGATAACCTTCGCTTTCAACTTCTTGATAGTTTAGTTTTGCCCTCTCTATAGCCACATAGGAAGTATAATGGGCATTACTATCTAAAACTACATAATCACCTTCTTTACATACTGAATTCATAACTATAAACTTACTTTCCCTTGCACCATGAGTAGGTCTTGATACATCCATGTTTAAAAACTTTGAAAGATCCTCTAGGAACTCGTGAATTGGGGGAGTTTCAATTTTATCCAATCTACCGCTGCAGTAATCGCAAACACTGTAACCATCCCAAAATTCATATATTGCCTTCTTTGATTCAATAGGTAAAACTCCCGCCCTCTGTATAGGGTTTAAATTTATCATCTCTCTTTCCATGCTTCTTTTTAGATTCCTGTACTTGTCGATGTTTATGTTGAAGTTCATCTAACCACCTTTTATGAATATAACAAATATATCGTTGCATCAACTTTTAACTTTTATTTAAATCACATATTAATAAAAGCAATATGGCAGCATATTTAAGATAATATTTATATCATTCATTAGCAGAACGACTACTTACATTTTAGGTCCAAACAAACCCTTTTAAAACCTATTTTTTTCAACTCATTATCTATTTTTTCTACAACTCCTTTATTGAAAAACTTATTTATTTCGTTTTCATTTACCTCTATAATTGCAACGTTGTTAAAATCTCTTACCCTAAAGTAACCGCTTAATTCCATAGTAGTCTTCAAGAAATCTTCAGCTTTTTTTATTTTCTTCAATCTATCCTTTGTTATAGGCGGAGTTAAAACCCGCGTAGCAAGGCAGGTATCCTTTTTTGGAATTTCCATTCCAAGGTATTTTGAGAGCTCATGGACATCTTTTTTTGAAAATTTGAAGTTTGCTAATGGGGACTCTATGCCGTACTCCCTAATGGCTTTTATACCTGGCCTGTCTTCAAACAAATCATCGTATATTGTCCCATCTACAATTAAATCATAGTTCAATTTATTTTTTTCTTTAAGGAGCTCTGTGGCAATTTTCTTTTTACACAGGTAACATCTGTCTTCTATGTTGTTGATTATACTTTCATCTTTTAAATAATCTATACTGATGATTTTATGATTTATATTGTATCTTTTTGCCCTATTCTTTGCCCGTTCTATAACATCCTTTGAAAAAAATCCATTATCTATTGTTATTGCAACAGCTTCCATTGCAGCATCTGAAGCTACTTTAGCAACTAAAGAGCTGTCCACACCGCCAGAGTATGCAACAATTACCTTCCTTCCTTTGAAATAGTCTTTTAGTCTATCTAATTTTTTTAGTAATTCATCATCAATCATATTATCAATCATAAATTCACCATAAATCCCATATTTCTTATCATCTTTAGATCATCGGATATTGCCCTACCGCTTGTTGTTAAGTAATTGCCTATCATCAATCCATCAAGTGCCAAAAGAGATAGACTCTGTAAGTCTTTTAAATTAGGCTCTCTTCCACCACACAGCCTTATTTCTTTTTCTGGCATCATAATTCTACAAAGTGCTATTGATTTTAAGGCTTCTATAGGTGTTATTCTCTTAATTTCTCCCTTTTCTATCATACTATGAATCCTAGTACCTTCAATAGGATTGAGTATGTTTAATGCTATACCCTCAACATTCAGGTTCTTTAAATCTTCAAACATTTTAATTCTCTCTTTAAAATCTTCACCTAATCCAAATATTCCGCCACTACAAACCTCTAAACCAATTTTTTTAGCCTTTTCTATGGTTTTTACTTTATCTTTATAGTCGTGGGTGGTACAGATCTCATTGAAATAATCTTCCGACGTTTCTAAGTTATTATGAAGTCTAACGTCCAACTCCTTAAGTGCTTTTAACTGGTCTTTATCCAACAATCCCAATGAAGCACAGACTTTTAGGTTTGTTTTATTCTTAATTTCTTTAATTGTGTCTAAAATCCTTTCAAACTCATCATAGGTAATTTTTTTACCGCTCGTAACTATTGAAAATCTGTTACTATACTGGTCCATATATTTGGCGAATTTAACAATTTCTTCTTTTGGTTTTAATCCATAGATATCTATTTTTGTATTGCTATGGATGGATTGAGCACAGAAAGCACAGTTTTCAGGACATTTTCCAGATTTTGCATTTATTATACAACATAAATCAATATTATTTTTATTATATGTTTTTTTTATCCTGTACGCAACATATAAAAGGTCATAGACATCTAAATCCCACAGTTCAACTATATCATTACGCTTAATTTTTCCATTTATAGATTTTTCATAGATTTCATACAGTTCAAAGGATTTAAAATCGTTTTTCATAAAATCACCATTTATATATCGTTAAGGGCATAAATAAAATAGGGGATTGTATGGAAGGCAAAAATGGCATATGTGCCCGTGAATATACCTTTGCTACAATAGTTACAGGTGCATTTTTTATGGGTACTGCACTTATAGCATGGGGAATGAGTCAGACACCCAGTTTAGTGTTGTTTGTACCTTTAATGGTTCTATTCTGGTTAATTTCTCTCGGGTGGGCCCATAATGGGGACCTAAATAAGGGTGAGATGAGACGAGCTATTGCAGGCAGTATCTTCAGTGGGTTTATAATTTTGGTTTTTCTTAGCGTATCCAATGCCAAATTTTTAGAAATCAATAAAGATATGGTGAATTTCTTCTTTGGAGTAGTATCTACGGTTATAGGATTCTACTTTGGATATCGTAGTGGAGAAGAAAAATCAGCTGGTACCAACGCCGACAGTAGTAATAAATAAATTAATTTTAAATCATCTCAAATAACTCACTCAACACTACTTTTTTTTCTGTTTTAATCATTTGAGGTATTCTCCCTATTTTACCGGCATACTCACCAGATACTACAAAAACTCCGTCTAAGTTCTCAATGTCTTCTGCCTTCTCCAGACATTTGTTTATAATTTCGTCTTCTTTTCCAACTGCAAAGTTACCAATACTTGTAGCTGCAGCGTCTGCAATACTGGCCTCTTTTGCAAACACAACCACCGCATCAGCATTTCCTAAACTTACAGAATGTCCGACAGTTCCCGATGAAGTGCAAACCCCGTAACATCTTTTTATTTTTTCCTTTTTTAGTTTAAATCCAACCTCTCCAGATAATGGCGAATTTCCAGCATATAATCCAACAATAGTATCTTTTTCACATCTCAAACATATATCTCCGCCATTTTCTGCAATTACGTTTTCACAACCATTCTCAACTAAATTTTCAACGACGAGCTGACTTATAGTCCCTGCCACACTTGCCATAGGTCCCACATCTGCATTTTTTCCAGCATTGGCCATTATTTTAACTATTCTTGGAGCCCAATCTTCCACTTCAACTGGAACATAACTTGTTAAAAATTCTTTATTTCTTAAAATGTAATTCTCAAGATTTGCCCTTTCATTTAAAATCGTATTTTTGGCAAGTTTAATAAACTTCTTTTTATCAGTTTTTAAAAGTAAATTTGTCTCTTTTATTTGTATTCTCTCTTGAAAATCCATAATACCCACTCCAAACTTCTTAAAAGAAGTTTGATCAAGAAGAAATATTTACTTCATTACTTCAAATAATTTAAAAAATCAATTTCATGCGACCATGGTCGCAGTGAGTGTAACTCAGCAGCCTACGATATGTGTTTATCAAAAGGATATTTACTCCACCCAGTATGATCCATCTTTTGCATATTCTTTTTTCCATATTGGGACTACTTTTTTCAGCTCATCTATAAGATATTCACAAGCCAAAAATGCATCTTTTCTATGCTTGGCACCAACCAATATTAAAACTACACGGTCTCCAACCTTAAGTTCTCCTATCCTATGTATTAATGTAACATCGATTATACTGTATTTATCCAGAGCACTTTTTTTGAGCTCGTCTAATTTCTTTTTTGCCATTTCCTCATAACATTCAAATTCGAGTTTTTCCACTTCCTTCTCTTCTCCTTTGTAATAGCCTACGTTTCTAACCACACCCACAAAACTAACAATACCTCCAATATCCTTATGTTTATCCAACATTTTCTTAATTTCTTCGTCCACACTAAAATTTTCTCTGGTCACTTCAATCATTTAAATCCCTCCTCCACAAATAGAACACTTAGGATTTTTCTTTATATTTAATGTGATATACTCATTATTTCTAAGATTAACCAAAAGCAGTTTGTTTTTTAGAGTTTCACCAACATCGGACAGTAATTTAATCACTTCTGAAGCTTGGATAGAACCTATAACTCCAGGAGTAACGCCCATAACCGGGAAAGTTTTATTTTCATCTTTTAACTTAAAGATACAATTTAAACAAGGCGTTTCATATGGAACTATTGTTGTAGCTTGCCCTCTAAACTCTTCTATAGCGCCGTGAACAAATGGAATGTTATTTTTAACGGCTATTTCATTTAAAAAATATCTTGAATTGAAATTATCGAGACAATCCACCACAACATCAGCATTTTTAATGTGACTTTCTTTTAATTTCTCAGGGTATGTTTCTATTTCAATTGTAGGATTTAATGACTCCAACTTTTCCTTTGCAGAATCCACTTTAAGTTTACCAATATCCTTTTCATAGTGGAGTATCTGTCTGTTTAGATTTGAGAGCTCAACTTTTTGGTAGTCTATTAGTATTAACTTACCAACTCCTGCAGCAGCAAGATACTGTGAAACTATAGTACCTAAACCTCCAACTCCTACAACCGCCACAGTCGAATCCATTAGCTTTTTCTGGCCCTTTTCTCCAAAGTCCTTTATTAACATCTGCCTAATGTATCGCTCATTGTTATCGTATTTTTCAGCATCCATTGTATCACAGCTTAATACAAATCAGTTAAATTTTTTATTAATTTATTACTATTTAAAGTTAATTTAAAATATTAATAAAAATACATTAAATATTTAGATGTACAAATAATGTATTCTAAAAAATTTATAATAACTGCCTATAACTTTAAACTAAGTTAAATATTTTTCCACTTATGTTATTGCATTAATAATAAATTAAAGATAAACCAAATAAATAAAAAAATCATTTAATATTTTTAAGACCATAACTAAAAAGTCTAATAATCTAATTGAACATCTTTTAATTTTTCACGAATGAGCTCTAAGTATTCTTCCTTATTCGGCACTACCATAATTTCTTTCGATGGGAGTCTAACCGAAGCTCTGAACCCATGAGCTCTGGCTGTGTCAGTTGCTATTTTATTGCAAATATAAAGGTCGTCAAGAAGTTTTTCGGTTATTGTTGTTTCACTATCGCAGTACTGCATTGAGCATCCTTCCCTCCAATAACCAAATTTATCCCCAACTTCATGGACTCTTTTTATATCTATATTATAATAATTCTGGAGTTTAAGGACATCTTCATGGGAAATTCTTATTAATGGTCTAAAAAACATTTTTTTATATCTTTTCGGAACTGGAGTAAGTTCCATTTTGTTATAAACATCTTCTCCATACGTTTCCCTTAAATATTGGAATATAGGTCCTGAAATTTTCTCAAGTGCGGTGTCTCCTGTAAGTATGACTTCTGCCCCTTCTTTTCTTGCTATTTCAATCATTTTGTCTTTCATTATGTTTTTACATATTCTACAAATACTTCTACCTTTTGCACCGGTAGTTTTTTTTATCAGTTCTTCGGTGATATCATAAAACAAAATTGGCACGTTAAATCTTTTTGCCATCCTCTCTGCTTCTTTTTTACTGAGCTCCCAACTCCATTTGTGGACAAAATGAACGCATAGATGAACATTTAATCCTAAATCCTTTGCAAGTGCAAGTGCGGTGGAGCTGTCTTTACCACCACTAATCATGACAATAATTTTTTTATCAATAAGGTTGTTTTCCCCGAAGTTGTTTAATATATCCTCTTTCAATTGCTTTAAATCTTTTAACTTTCTCTTTTCCTTAGTCCATTGTGAAAACTCCACTATTTCAGCCATTGTTATCACACACATGCAATGATTTATTTCTTATTCTTTCATCGGAGCTCCGAAGGAGCGAAGAGTTACAAAATCCCGAAGGGATTTTGTTCAAACTCTATTCTTTCAACCCCACTATAAATTGTAAATCGCTCCCCTCTTGCAAAGCCTATTAATATGATGTTGTTTTCTCTTGCCAGTTTAACCCCTCTATTGGTTGAAGGAGATTTTGTTATTATTATTGGTATTTTAGCATTTACTGCTTTTTTAACCATTACATAAGGCTGCCTTCCACTTGAAACTAAGATACAGTTTTTTAAATCTATTTTATTTAGAACTGCATGCCCTATTACCTTATCCACCGCATTATGTCTTCCTATATCTTCACTAAAGGCTATTTTATTTCCATTTAAATCAAACAATCCTGCCCAATGGGCCCCCCCTGTAAGTTTCCATGTTTCAGATAGATGAGGCATTATATTCATTATTTTTTTTATTGTTTTAATACTAAGTTTTGGATTGTCTTTTTTCAGCGTACATTCTTCTTTATCCCCTTCAGTGGCTTTTACCATTATTTTTTTACCATCTACTTTGACTTCTTCTATACTTTTAGGACTTAAATAACCTCCAGAAACTGAATAACCTGCCCCCAACTGTTCTAAATCGTTGGGGGATGCCACCATATCTACTATAAATTCATCGTTAATATATAAATTATAGGTTTCTTCTACACACACATAATCTTCTTTTTTTGAAAGTTCCCCATCCCATACATAAACATTTATTTTTTCAATCATAGTATCTCCGTATGTCAATCTATAACAAATATTTTTAAGAAAATATAGTATGAAGTTATATATAATACATTAAGGTTCATGAAAAATGTAATTTAATATAATTACATTAATGATTATTTGATATCAAATATAAATTTATTTAGGTCATTCATTCTTTAACGCATTTATTGGATCTAAATTTGCGGCTTTGTATGCAGGATACAGTGATGCAATTATGGATGTTCCAACACCAAATAATATTCCCAAAAATACGTAAATTAAACTTTCCATGGTTATAGACGAGCTCAGCAAATAATGGACAACTAAATAACCAACCCCCAAACTCAATATTGCTCCAATAACGCTTCCAACAACCCCTAAAATTAAAGCTTCATAAAGGAACAATGTTATTATATCTCTTTTAGATGCACCAATACTCTTCATAACTCCAATTTCTTTTGTTCTTTCAATTGTGCTCATTAGCATTACATTCCCGATTCCAATTCCCGCAACTAATAAAGATATTCCACCAATGCCCATTAAAAACAGCGATACTTTATCCATAACATCATTTATTGATTGGAGAATTTTATCCATGGACAAGACAATAACTGTTTTCTCTTTTTTATTCATAATTTTTTCTGTTTCATTTTTTATTTTGTTAATATCTTCTTTATTTTTTACATAAAGAACTATCATAGAGTAGTTATCGCCATAAAACCTTTTATATGTTTTTTCCGATAAAATTATTGAATTTTGAGATATTACAAAAAAAGAACTATTGTAGATATTCTCTACCCTAAAAGATATATTTTTCAAAACAACCATGTCTCCAGTATCAACATCGTGAACATCGGCAAAAAAACTATCGACGTACACTGTTGTATCTGTTAATTTATTTTTAGCATCCAAATTTAAATACTTTATATCTTCTTTTTTTATACCATATATTGTTGTATATGCCTTTTTATTCTTTCCTTTAATATATACAACATCGGTTTTTGATGAGACTGGAATTACAACGCAGTTTAGTTTTTTTAGTTTATCTACATCTTTTTTCGTAAAATGTAAATATCCCTCCTCAGCATTGGGGAATACAACGACAAAATTTGCCACCCCTTCAAAATTTCCAACGATTCCTTGTTTTAATCCTCCGCCTAAGATCCCTAAGGAAGAAATGGCCATAACCCCGATAATAATCCCCAGCAATGCTAAGATGCTTCTTAAAATATGCCTATTTAGATTTCTCTTTGCCATCTTCAGATACATAATTTCACATTCATTTTTTTATCAGTATGATGGGGTGCAATTTTATCGAACTAAATCTTAATTTCCCCATCCCTAAGGTGAATTACTCTATCGGCATATTTTGCCACAGTTAAATCGTGGGTGACTACAACAACAGTTTTCCCACTATTGTTTAATTTTTTTAATAATTCTAATATCTTTTGCCCGGTTTTTGAGTCTAAACTTCCTGTAGGTTCATCACACAGTAAAATTGGGGGATTATTTGCCAGTGCTCTTGCTATGGCTACTCTCTGCTGTTGTCCCCCGCTTAGCTGGTTTGGGTTATGGCTGGCAAATTTTTCATCTAATTCAGCCATTTTTAAGCATTTTAGTGCTATTTCCTTTCCTTCTTTTTCGGATAGTGTGTTTCTGTACTTAAAAATTAATGGGAGCTCTACATTTTCCAGTGCAGTTAAAAGAGGGATTAGGTTAAATTGCTGAAATACAAATCCAATCTTATTTCTCCTAATTTTTGTCAATTCTTCATCATCCAAATCATTTGTTTTTATTTTGTCGATATAAATATCCCCATTGTCTGGTTTATCCAAACATCCAATAATATTTAATAAGGTTGATTTTCCGCTTCCACTGGGTCCCATAATTGCTACAAATTCTCCTTCTTTTATTTTTAAATTCACGGCTTTTAAGGCATGAATTATTTCTCCACCCATTTTATAGGATTTTGTTACATCCTTAAGTTCTATCATTTAAACTCCCTTAATATCTTCTTTTTTCTTAAAAAATCCTCTATACAATAAAAATAAAACCCCAATAACAAATAATACCGCAATTATTAACGGCATATAACTAGAATTATTTCTTTGGCTTTGGTCGAAGTTTATATTTACGTTTTTAATGCTTATATTTTTCTCAATTTTGATTAAATTGTTATTTTCGTCTCGGTATTCAATAATTATTGGAATTGAATCTGTTCCATTTACTCCAGCATGGAGCTCAAAACTTCCATAATCATCTGGATTTAAAGTACCTATAAAGTAGTTTTCATAAGGTCTTAATGGCATTACATCATTCGTTTTTTTAACACTTATTAGCACACTTTTTGCCTTGCTAGTTCCAATATTAGATAAGTCCCCAGTTATGGTTTTTTCAGTTATCCCTTCAACATTTACGCCAGTTAAAACTAAATCTATTTTTCCAATAACATTTATGGATATGTTTTTGTTTATCTCGTTTCCATCAAAAATTATTTTTATTGGAATTTCCTTAACTCCAATCCCATTTATTTTGATTTTAAATGTTATATTTTTGGTTTTTCCATGCTTTATAAATACAGTTTTTTGATTATTCCCCAAATAGTATTCCCCAATGGTTATAATGAAATTGGCGTCTTTGTAATTGTTTTTAATATATAGTGTAAAGTTATTCACTTCTCCAACTGGATATGAATAATCTTTTACATTTAAATCAATGGCATTACCCGGAATCACTTTAAATATTAAATTTCCAGTTTCTTCAACTGTTTTTTGGTTTTTATAGTTGTAAGTTATTGTGTTTGTGTTTCCCTGCTCAGTTTCTGTTTTATCCGTTAATTGAAGATTATTATATGGATTGCTATATGTGATTATATATGGGAGTTTTGCTATGCCATTATCTGCATAAGCTCCTATTTCTATTGTTCTTGTTTCACCAGGTTTCAAATAGTTAATATATCCGCTTGACAGTGCATAGATATTATTTCCTTCGTTAAATTCTATTTTTATATCCTGTGCTATTCCTGTTCCTTTATTTTTTACTTTTAAGTAAACTTTATTCATCCCTTCATTTATCACTGGTGGATTTTCGATTATTAATATTGGTTTCCCTCTAACTGGAATTTTAAAGATTCTGTTTTCTGAATACTGTTTCCCATCTTCTGTGTAATTACAGTATGCCACAATTTTATAATCCTTTGATGGTGCATTATCTTTAATTTGTATTATAAAATGCCCCACTCCTTTTTCAGATGGGAATAATTGCCCTTCATAGTCCTTTCCTTCAATGATTTGGATATATTCCTTACCTGCACCATAAGGGTATATACCCATTATGGTATTGTTTATCTCTTTTTCTGGTGTGATTACAACCCATAAATCGTAGATTTTCCCGGGCTCTAAGTATTCATTTTTGTAATCAAAACTTGTAAATTCTATTGCATTTATTGAGTTAATTAAAATTAATGATAAAAATAAAATAAAAAGAATAAGGGGTTTTTTCATCAGTTTCACCTTTAGAGCATCTTAGCTACGCTATATAATTGATAAGCTCCAAATAATACTGTTGGGATTAATGCAACTATAAATGCTTTCTTTAATTCCAAATTCCTTGCATATTTTATTCCATAAGTCCATAATCCCAAATTCCATAAACTGACTGCAATACCAATTAAAAGGTTTGTATATACCATGGTTTTTGGAATTATTGAAGACATAACCTGTTTTACAACTGCAGGATTTTGGAGCTGCGCCATTGTTAGTGTTGGGATATGCACATTTGAAAGGAAATAATACCCAATTGGTATGGTGATAAATAATGCTATTAAGTTTGGTAAAAACCCATAGCCAGTAAATTCAAATGTTCTTTTAAAAGAACCTTCCCCCTTAAATGCCATTGAAATTAGATGCATTACTCCTGCTATTAATAACCATGCAATAACACCCCCTACGAGTGAAGATACTGCAGTGATTATCATCATCATTGACATCATGCCTTGCATATCTGGTGGGAATATTTTAAACATTATTGATGTTGTGTAATATGTATAAATAGACATAAACACCGAGAATGTAAGAACTATAAGGAATGGTGTTTTAAGAGATACCTCTTTATTTGATAGGTTTTTGAAGAAGTTGTCTGGATTTAGAATTAGTTCTTTTAGGTTCATATTCCCCCCCCGTTATTTTTTGATATTCAATTGGTATATGCTTATTAATTATATTTAAATGTTATGTTAATAAATAATTTGCTACCTCTGGTGTGATATAAACCTCTATAAAAGCGGCTATAATTATTAGAACAATAGATACACCTGCTAATTTTAAGAATTCTTTTATATCTTCTTCTGTAATGGGTTTTTCTTTCTTATCTCTTAGATATTGAACTATCTCGTATGGGATTTTAAAACCTGCAGCTCCAACAATAATAAATCCTGAAAATTCAAAAATTGCATGAGGTATAACATAAGCAACAATATCGATTAGTTTTACATTTGAAAGTAATATTGGAATTGATAACCCATTAAAGAATAATATATAAAATGTTGATAATCCAAATGTTAGCGAACCTAATAAAAGCATTAAACACACTTTTAAGTTATTTTTTAATATTAAGATAAATTCTTCTAAATTTGATAATATTTTCTGATGTTTTAGAAGATTATTATTTTCTAAATTTGAATTGGTTGGTTGTTGATTGATATATATTCCACATAATACGCCTATTATTATA
>Ga0182240_100191_pt1 | contig 25777 bp, 21 predicted proteins | sample hydfrates4_PW_90_FD_145594 | JGI IMG/M metagenome (GOLD analysis project Ga0182240, IMG submission 145594) | Subsurface microbial communities from deep shales in Texas, USA - hydraulic fracturing test 4_PW_90 | ecosystem: Environmental > Aquatic > Deep subsurface > Shale gas/oil reservoir >...
CAACAGTAACTCAGCCAGCTGAAGAGAAACCAGCAATAAAAGTTATAGCAAATGGAAAAACTATTGAATTTGAAGGACAGGGTGGCAATACCCTATCAATTAATGGAACTAAAATTATAAACTTGCCTGTAATAACTGCAAATGTAAATGTTGTAGATAAAAAAGATACAAGCAAAAGTGTAGAAATATACTTTAAAGATAATGCAAGTGTAGAATCAATAATTGAGGCTATGAACAACTTCAACGTCATAGCATACAATGGAGATACTATTACAATAACCTACAACAATTCAGATATGGAAGGTAAAAACGTTTCATTAAGTATAATAACTGCCAGAAAAACATTTAGAAACAACATTAACGAATTATTAAATGGAAATGCAACCGGATTAATATACAGTTTATATAATGGATACAATAATACAGCAACCGTGTCAAGTGGTGTAGCTACATTTAACATCATTGCAGATGACACCAATGCAGACCATGTTGTAGTAATCACAGAAGGAAATATGATTACACCTGATGCAGATAATGTGAAAATCCTTGCAGTAGGTGGATTTGAAGTAATGAAATACAACATGACATTAGTATTCAATGGAACAAATAACCAAACTAATGAAACGGCATACAATGTATCACTGAACACCACGCCAGCAAACCCTGTAAGATATGGATTGGCAATGATAAATAAAAATGCTGGAGTAACAATAAATGTAGTAGGAACTAATCCAAACGATGTATTATTCAATATATCAGTAGTTGGAGACAATAACACCGAAACAATAATAGAAAACAATGACTTTATAACATTAAGTGCATCAAAAATAAACAATATAGTAGGAACAATATTTACCCCAGAAACCGCATCGGCAACACATAGTGATATAACAACCAACAGTACAGTCATACTAAAACTTCAAAATATATCTGACAGTTACGTAATAGGAATAGCCTACGATACAGTAGATAAAAAGATTGTTGCAATTGAACAACAATAAATCCTTTTAATTTTTTAATATTGACTGAAGAAAACATAATCTATGAAACCTTTTGGTTTCATTTAATTTTTTATTTTTAACATCATTTTTGTTTAATTCCAATCCGTATAATCCATATATTCCAATTTTTGAGATACCTGAAGATATATAAAAAATAAAAATTAATAGATTCGTAAGATTAACCATATGATTATAAAATAAGGGGTGGTTTCTATTAAGAAAATTTTAATGTCATGTCTAATACTTTTATTAATTTCATCGGTTTATGCAGTCTCAGATATTCAAATAACTCCTTCAAACCCAAAGGTAGGAGATACCATAACAATAACTGGAACTGCAAATCCAAACGAAGCCATAACCTGTCAAGCATGGTTTGAAGTTAATCCAATGGTATCAGATCCCTACTATGGGTATCTCATGTACAACGTAGACATCCCAACTACTCCAAATACATTTAAAGTTGTCGGAGAAAATGTAAACGATTTATCAGTAAGTGTAAAAATGGGCATATGGGTTACAAAGAGTGCAACTGCAAATAGCGACGGTATAGCAGTGGTTTCCCAATCAAATGTTCCGGTTGGAACCTACGACATAAAAATAGGGGGAACAATTAAGGACTCATCAAAACCTGTAAAACTAAAAATCATTGCATCTACAATTATAAAGGCAGATGAGAATGGTAACTTCGAATATTCATACAAAGCAAATAACATCCCCGGAGGTACAACAATTCATTTGAATATTGGAGGTATTAGTAAGGATGTTTTAATTGAAGCCGATATTCCAACCCCTCCTCCAACAGTAACTGATAACACCACCACTACAAATGAAGTACTGGATAAAGAACCTCCAAAAATAACAATATTATCCCCAACGAAAAGGGAGCTCAACAACTCAAAAGTAAATTTCGATATAGTTGTTGAGGATGAATCGTCCTATTCAGTTGATATTTATTTAAACGGCAATAGGATTAGCTACGATAAGATAAACAATCATTATACTGGAAATCTAATATTAAAGGAAGGAGAAAATACACTTAAAATAATTGCAGAGGATAACTGCAGTAACAAAAATGAAAAAATAATATACCTAACTTATAAATTAGAAACTACCAGTGAAGAATTAGAAAACTCAGCAGTAACCACCACAGTAAATACTGCAACAAATAACAATGAAAACCCTGTGAACGATGTTGTAGGTAACAACAATCCAAACGATAACTCAAAAGAAAATATTATAGAAGGGACAATAATAAAACATATTGGAGAAAATGCGATGTTGATAATTCAACATGGTACAAAAATAACTAAAGAAGGAGAAATTCAAATTAAAGAAATACCTCTTCCAAATACAACACTGGCATATTATATAGCTCCAAAAGATGCAGAATTCAGTATCCCATTAACACTAAAGATCAATATGGGAGCTCCTGAAAATAAAGAGTTAAAAATATTGTATTATGATGATAAATCAAAATCTTGGAAAAATATACCATATACAATTGACGAAGAAAACAACATAGTACTAAAAGTAAGTAGATCAGGATATTATGCCATAAAAGAAACCAACATATCTGAAAATAAAGACAATAATTCCATATTTAGTGAAATAACAATGATCGTTAAAATTGTTATAGGAGCCATTATAACTCTTATAAAGTCCAAATTGAATCTTATATAACTACCTAAATATCTATTTTTAATAGAGCTCCTTCTCTTTTTAGTGTTAGGATAATTTTAAGAGGGTTCCTATATCATGTAATATAGCGGAGCTCTGATGATAAGATTATATTTGGTTTCTAATTAATTAATAAATACCGGTAAATTTTATTTAGGCATAAAATAACTGTTAAATTGAAATCCTAGGTTTATCAGTTACAGCCATATTTTAATGTGTTATTAGTTCAGTTAAATTGCACACCACTATAATTAAGGCATGGTTGAGGAAAATGGGTGATTTCATGGAATTTTTTAATAGGAAAAAGGAATTAGAAGATTTAAAAAAACTACTATCTTTTGAACCTAATTTGATATATTTCATATATGGTCCAATAAATAGCGGTAAAACAACTTTAATAAATGAAGTGATTAAAGATTTAGACGATGAGTATGTTGCCTTCTATATAGATTTGAGAGCTCACTTTATATCAAAATATGATGAATTTATAAGAGTTTTATTTGATGCTTCATCTTATGACAATAAAAATATTAAAAAATTTCTTAAAGATTTATTGATTGATGTACCGCATAGTTTGGGGGGTATTCCAATACCTAAAACACTATTAAATGAGCTGTTAAACGAAAATAAATCAGAAGATGTATTTAAATATGTAATAGATGTTTTTGAGAATTTAAAAAATAATGGGAAAAAGCCAATACTAATAATCGACGAGCTCCAGGTGATAGAGGATTTAAAAATTAACGGATATTTGATTTACAAACTTTTTAACTTCTTTATAAGTTTAACTAAACAAAGGCATCTTAGCCACGTGGTTGTTTTAACCTCTGACAGCTTGTTTATAAATAAAGTGTATAATGATGCGATGTTGCAATTGAGCGAAAACCTATGGTTTTCGCAGCTCTCCGCTTCGCTCCGAGACAGATGTAAATACTACTTAGTAGATGATTTTGATTATGAAACTACAAAGGAATTCTTAATAAAAAATAATTTTAGCCCGGAGGAAATAGAAACTGTATGGAATTACCTTGGTGGAAAACCAATAAAATTAATAGATGTAGTCCAAGAAAAATCACTTGGCAATGATGTTGATGAATACTGTAAAAGTTCGTTAATATTCAGAGCTCGGCAGATAAAAGATGAATTGTATAAATTGAAAAGAGAGGATGAAATATTATTTAAAAATGTTTTGGGTTTATTTGGCAAATATAAACATTTTGATAGTTTTATTTATGAGGAATTGACAGATGATATAGTTTGGGCAGTTAAAAAGAATATTCTATTTGTCAATATCAAAACTGGGGAGTTAAAACCACAGGGGAAGTTGGAGTTGTTAGCAATTAATGAAGTATTGAAGGATTTTATGGCGTAGTGCCCAAATAAGTGATGGTGATAAAATTAATGAAATTAAAAGGAAGTTATCTCCCCCTAAAAAATATGTGTAAAGCAGGAATTTTTGGTTCTTATTAGAGGAGGGAAAAGAAACATTAAATCGCATTTTATACGAATTACGAAACCGAAGTTTCATTTAATCATCCTTTTTCTCTTAGATACATATTATCTAATTCATTATTAGGTATGTCATAATTTCGCTTTATTATTGTATGTTCTTATGACCTTATTTTATTCGGAGCTCCGATATACTCTTCCGATGTTTCTGTGTGGGAGCTCTGATAATAATATTTATATATTTTATAGTACTAATCTTATAGCCATGAATTATTAAGGCACGTTTTAGGAAAATATATAAAATATACTAAAAATAGCCAATTATATGAATAATTTCAAGAAAATAAAACAAACTCATATATACATAAACACATACATAAGGTATGTAAGTAGAGGGGTTTGTTAAAGTCATAAAAAAAGTAAAAGTGGGTATAAAATATGAGAGCTCTGATAACAGGCGGTGCAGGATTTATTGGTTCCAATATTGCATTGGAGCTGCAGGACAAAGGGTACGATACAGTTGTTTTAGATGATTTTTCAAGCGGAAATTTTAAAAATCTCCTTGGTTATAGGGGGGATGTTGTCTCTGAGAGCATTTTGGATGTTGATTTAAATAAATTTAAAGATGTTGATGTTATTTTTCATGAGGCTGCTATAACAGATACAACAGTTAATGACCAGAAGTTAATGATGCAAATAAATACAGAGGGGTTTAGAAGACTTTTAGATTTTGCTGTTGAAAATGATATAAAGTTCATTTATGCATCCTCTGCGGCAACTTATGGTGATGCTGAATCTCCGCAGAAGGAAGAATATGCAGGAAAACCTAACAACATATATGGTTTTTCAAAATGGGTATGCGACTGTATAGCTAAAAAATATATGGAAAAATATCCTGACAGCCATATAGTTGGTTTAAGATACTTCAATGTTTTTGGACCAAGGGAGCAGTATAAGGGAAAAATGGCTTCAATGGTTTGGCAGTTGGCGAAACAAATGGTTGATGGAAAAAATCCAAGAATATTCAAATGGGGGGAGCAGAAGAGAGATCAAGTTTATGTTAAAAATATTGTTCAAATAAATTTATTGGCATTGGATGCTAAGGAGAGCTGCATTGTAAATGCAGGTAGTGGAAATGCCGTTTCTTTTAATCATATTATCGAAGTTTTAAATGATGTTTTAGGCTTTGATTACGAACCTGAATATTTTGACAACCCTTATAAAGAGTTTTATCAAGATTTTACACAAGCAGATTTATCAAATGCTAAAAAATATTTGGGTTACGAACCTAAATGGAATTTTGAAGATGGAGTTAAAGATTATGTTGAATGGTTGAAGGAGAATAAGTATATTTAAATATAATTGGGGGAAGATACAATGAAAAAAGCACTTATAACTGGAATAACTGGGCAGGATGGATACTATTTAACAAAATTACTTTTGGAAAAAGGATATGAAGTTCATGGAATTGTAAGAAGAAATAGCCAAAATTCCTTAGGAAACTTGGAACATCTATCAAATGAAGAAACGGAACAGATAAATATCCACTGGGGGGATATTACAGATAATTTATTCATGGATAACGTTGTTAAAGCGGTGCAACCTGATGAAGTTTATCATTTAGCTGCTCAAAGTTTTGTTGGATTTAGTTTTGAAAATCCAAGATTTACTTACGATGTTAATATTGGTGGAACTTTAAATGTAGCTAATGCGGTAAAGGAATATGCACCATCTTCAAAACTCTATTTTGCTGCAACATCCGAATTGTATGGGAAGGTTCAGGAAATTCCACAGAAAGAAACCACTCCATTTTATCCAAGGAGCCCTTATGGGGTTTCCAAGTTAGCAGGATTTTGGACAATTAAAAATTACAGAGAAAGTTATGACCTATTTATGAGCAACGGTATCCTGTTCAATCATGAATCACCTATGCGTGGACCAGAATTTGTAACAAGGAAAATAACAATGGCTGTTGCTAAAATATACAATGGATTACAGGATTTTGTTGAGTTAGGGAATTTAAGTGCTAAAAGGGATTGGGGTTATGCTGGAGATTACGTTTACGGTATGTGGAAAATATTGCAGCACGATAAGCCAGATGACTTTGTTTTAGCAACAAACGAAACTCACACAGTTAGGGAATTTGTTGAAAATGCGTTTAAGGTTGTTGGAATCGACATAGAATGGGAAGGGGAAGGAGTTAATGAAATTGGTAAGGATGCTAACACAGGAAAGGTTTTGGTAAAAGTTAATCCTGAATTTTTCAGACCTGCGGAAGTTGATATATTAATTGGCGATTACTCAAAGGCTAAGAAGGAGCTCGGATGGGAACCAAAAGTTAAATTTGAAGAATTAGTTAAGATGATGGTTGAAAAGGATTTGGAAAGGATTGGGAAATAAGGTTTTGATATTTTCTTTCACTGAGCTCAGATTTAAAATGAATTATGTGAGCTCCGATATTTTTTAATTTTTATAAAATTTTAAGATGATACTATGGATAAAAAACTTTTAGCATTGATACCAGCGTACAACGAAGAGAAATCTATTAAGGTAGTAATTGAAAATATTAAAGATGTTGTTGATGGGATTTTAGTTGTTGATGATGGGAGCTCAGATGATACCACGAAGTATGCAAGGGAATGTGGTGTTGAAGTAATTACCTTTGAAGAGAATAGGGGAAAAGGTGTTGCAATTAGGGAAGGTTATAAATATTTTACTAACTCTGAGCATGATATTTGCTTTATTTTTGATGCCGATGGGCAGTATAGAAAGGAAGATATTTTGCCAGTTTGCGAACCTATTATAAATGATGAAGCAGATATGGTTGTAGGTTCAAGATTTATTGGTAAATATACAGAAGGAGCAAATATTAACTACAAAATTAGAATAATGTGCAACAACATATCCACCACTGTAACAAGGATTATGTCCGGGCTTCCAACAACCGACTCACAAAGTGGTTTAGTTGCAGTTAGTAAGTATGCTGCTAAACAGTTGGATTTAAATGCTGATAGATGGGGCATTCATCAAGAGATTATAATAAGGGCAGGTAAAAAAGGTTTGAGATATAAAGAAGTTCCAATAATATTTGAAAAAAGAATGCATGGGGTTTCTCGGTTAAAGGTTTTGAAATATCCTTTTACAGCATTTCCGGTCATGGTAAAAGCTTGGATAAGAAAATAATTTTTATCAATTTTGCCATCGATTTTTATCCCTTCATATTTAGCATGTTTGAAACATAAGGTGAGATTATGGAAAATATTAATGTTGGAATAATTGGACTTGGAAAAATGGGAATTCTTCATACGGGTATATTAAATAGTTTTGACGATGTGAATGTTGTGGCAATTGCTGAAAAAGAAAAATTAATGTCCTCAAACATTAAAAAAGTTCTAAAAAATGTGAATGCATATACTGATTATCAAAAAATGTTTAGTAAGGAAGATTTAGATTTAGTATATATCACAACACCAACTGCATTTCATACGAACATATCAAAAGATTGTGTAGAATCTGGAATAAATTTTTTTGTAGAAAAACCGCTCGGGATTTCAAAGAATGATTGTAATGATTTAATCAAATTAATGAAGAATAAAAAAGATGTAATAAATATGGTTGGATACTGTAAGCACTTTGTGGATACTTTTGCAAAGGCAAAAGAAATATTGGACAGCAAAATACTTGGGGAGCCGTTATATCTTAATTCACACATGTATGTATCTCAATTATTTTCTAAGGGAAAAGGATGGAGATATAAAAAAGAATCAAGTGGTGGAGGGGTATTAAACATACTTGCAACACATTTAGTTGATGTATTGTTGTGGTATTTTGGAGATATAGCAACAGTATCTGGGAGCTCGAAATCATACTATTCTAATGAAGTAGAAGATTTTATTCATTCTTATTTAACTTTTGATAATGGATTAGAAGGGTATTTGGATGCTTCATGGAGTGTAAGGAATTATAGGCTTCCTGAAATAAGAATAGAAGTTCAATGTAGCGAAGGTATGCTTGTTGTAAATGATGACTGTTTAAAATATTACAAAGATAGTGAAGAAAAATTTACAACACTTTACAAACAGGATTTATATTCTGGTGTAGAGGTGGATATTGGAGGTCCAGAATACACTAGGGAAAATAGACACCTAGTAAATTGTGTAAAGAATAATAAAAAATCAAATATTGATGTATTTTATGGATATAAGGTCCAGTGTGTTAATGATGCAATATACAAATCCGCAGAGGAAAGAAAAACTGTGGATGTTGATTATGGGGTGATTTAAATGAAAAAGATTGACCCTATTGTTTTAGGTCATAATCAGTTTTTTGGAGTTAATCATCTTAGCCAAGATGCCGCAAGAAGTAGAGTCGAAAAATTTAGTCAGATGAAAAATATTGGAGATATTATAAAATATTCATTAGATAATAATGTAAAGGGGATGATGCTATCAACACATCCAAAAGCAAAAGATATTCTTGATTATCTAAAAAGTGAAGGATTATCTGATGAGATAAATTTTTATCCAATGTTGCCTTATGCTCAGGGATATGTTAGAAAAGCAAATGAAAAAGGAGTTATGGGGTTATTTAATGAAATATTCGGCTCAGTGAGTACCTCCAAAAAATTAAAAATATTATTTAAAGGAGGTATGGGGGCATTGCAACAAGATGTTGGTAAATTACTATCAACGCTGGTTGATGTGGAATTAATTCCATTCAATGATTTAAATGTAAAGGCGGTATTTTTCCACAATGTATTTGCTGATTTGGCTCTTGCAATGGATGGTGAGGAGATTTTTGGAACATATATTGACCATGTGAAAGATGAATACGATGCTATTCCTGCATTTGGAACATTTAACTTTGCAAGAATGGTTATGAAGTTTGAGGAATGGGGATTCAAAAAACCGCTTATTATGGCATCATTTAATAAAGTTGGTTTTCAAATGAATCCTTCGAAAGAAGAATGTGAAAGAGTTTTAAAGGAATATAATGTTGATGTAATGGCAATGAGTACATTAGCCGCAGGATATTTAAAACCAAAAGAAGCCTATGAATATTTAGGTTCGTTACCAAATATAAAATCAGTTGTTGTGGGAGTTTCTACAAAAGAACATGCTGATGAGACATTTGGGCTTATTAGGAAATATTGCTTATAAAGAAATATTTAATATAATAAGATATAACTGATAAATGGGAAATTATGAAAATATGTATTCTTGCTACAGGGTATCCTCGATGGAAAGGGGATTTTGATAGTATTTACCTACATCAACTGGCTAAAAATCTTGTAAAATTGGGAGCTGAAGTTCATGTTATTGCACCACATGCAAATAATTTATTAAGTGAAGAAATTATGGATGGGGTGCGAATACATCGATTTAAATATATGTATCCACAAAAATTTGAAAATGTTGCATATTTTCCAGGAATTCCTGAAAATATCAAAAAAAACATGGTTAAAATTCAACTTTTGCCGTTCATAACATCAATGAGTATCGCATTGCTAAAACTTACAAAAAAATATAATTTTGATATAATAAATCCACACTGGGCTATTCCATCAGGATTTCTCGCAACAAGTTTAATAAATTCTAAAAAAATACCTGTAGTCACGACTATTTATGGTGCAGATATTGCATTAACAATAAACAAATATTTCTTTTTAAAATACATGCTGAGGAAGTCTCTACTTTATTCTAATAAAGTGGTATCTATAAGTACATTCACAAAAAAATTTACATTAGATAATCTCGAGAATATTCCAAAAGAACATATAAAAGTAATAGTTTATGGAGTGGATGAAAAATTCTTTGAAAATTATGATCCAAATGAATGTATATCAGGTAAAACTTCCAAAGACTATATTATAATGACTTGTGGACGATTGGTTGAAAGAAAAGGCATAAATTACCTGATAGAATCTATGGTAAAAGTTTTAAAAGTATTCCCTAAATCCAAATTAATTATTGCAGGAGATGGACCTGAAAAAAATAATCTTATGAAATTATCTCAAAAATTAAATATATCAAAAAATGTTGAGTTTTTAGGGGCAGTTTCCGAAGAAGAATTGGTACAATCATATAAATCCTGTGATTTATTTGTATTGCCTTCAATTATAGACTCTTCAGGAGATACTGAGGGTTTGGGGTTAGTATTGGTTGAAGCGATGGCATTAGGCAAGCCAGTAATTGGGACAAATGTTGGAGGAATTCCAGACATCATTCCAAAAAATGCTAATTATGGATACTTGGTAAATCAAAAAGATTCAAACGAACTTTCTGAAAAAATTATTAAAATATTATCTAATGACGAAACCCGATTGAAAATGGGTATCAATGCACGAAAAACTGCAGAGCATAGATTCCGTTGGGAAAACATTGCAAAGGAATATTTAAATGTGTTCCAAGAAGTTATAAGTAAATAATAATAGTCTAAAAAGGGAAAATTATGAAAATAGGAATTATTTCAGATAGATTAAATAGACCATTAACAGGGATAGGAAATTACGTTTATAATCTAATAAACGAACTTTCAAAAATTGATAAAGAAAATATTTGTTTAATAAATTATGAAGAAAATAATTTATTTCCAGATCTAAATAGAATTTTTATAAAAAATCCTTTTGAAGAATTTCCAAAGAGACCTTTTTATTTTTGGCATTTGTTTTTAAATTATTATCTCAATAAAAAAAAGTTAGATTTAGATATAATTCATAGTCCCGAAAACTCATCATTATTCACTAAATTAAAAAATCAGTTGAAAATTATTACTGTTTATGATGTTATACCATTACAGTTTCCAGAAACATATGCAAAAATAACAGTTTTTAGATATAAATTATTATTCTCAAAAACCCTGAACACTTCAAATAAAATAATTTCAATCTCACACCACACAAAACAAGACTTAATAAAACACTTTAAAATCTCAGAAGATAAAATAAAAGTAATACACTTAGCAGCAAATGAAAACTACAAACCATTAAAAGAAAATGAAATAAACAATATAAAACAAAAATACAATTTAAATTATCCATTTATTTTATATGTTGGAACATTGGAACCTAGAAAGAACATTCCAAACTTATTAAAAGCACTTTACAAACTTAAAAAACATAGTATAAAACATAAATTAGTAATCACAGGTAAAAAAGGTTGGAAATACAAATCCATCTTCGAAACCATAGAAAAACTAAACTTACAAAAGGATGTTATATTTACTGGTTATGTTCCAGATGAAGACTTACCAGCTTTATATAATGCAGCGGATTTATTCGTTTATCCTTCTCTTTATGAAGGCTTTGGATTGCCACCATTGGAAGCTATGCAATGCGGAACACCAGTAATTACTTCAAATACTTCTTCATTACCTGAGGTTGTTGGAGATGCTGGAATAATGGTTAATCCCTATGATGTTGATGAATTGGCAAATAAAATGTATGAAGTTTTAACCAACGATGGAATAAGAGAAGAACTATCTAAAAAAGGTATAGAAAGAGCTAAATTATTTAGTTGGAAAAAATGTGCTGAGGAACATTTGAAGGTTTATGAAGAAGTTTATAATATGAAATGAGGGGAAAAAATGAAAAGAATTTATAAAAATTCCAAAAATTTAGAAAAATATATGGGAATTATAAAAATTATAGATTGTATGGGAGATACTATATTTTTTTATAAGAAAAGAAAAAAATTTAATAAAGAAAATATAAAAAAAATTTTAGTTGTAAGGTTAGACCACATTGGAGATATGGTTTTATTATCTTCGTTTCTTAGAAATTTAAAAAATAATTTTCCAAATTCCGAAATAACAGTTTTATGCAGAAAAATGACAAATGATGTTTTAGAATGTATTCCATATATTGATACTATTCAGATATTAAATACTTCCTGGCTATCAAGAAATGATAGTGAAGGTTGGAAGAGTATTTTAAGATATTTAATTAAACACTATAAAAAATATGATTTAGCCATTGACTTAAGAGGAAATCCTATTCATAATATTGTGGTCTCATTAGTTGGTAAATATTCTATAGGATATGGGTGTAAAGGGTTAGGATTTTTGCTAAATAAAGAAGCTATTTGGGAAAATAAGCCAAAGCATGTAGTAGAAAGAAACTTAGATATATTGAAAACATTAAATTTACCTGTTGATAATGGAAAGCTGGAGTTAAAAGTTGATAAAAAATATTATGAAAGTTTAAAGAATAAATTAGATTTTATAGAGTTTGATAAAGATTTTATTATATTATGCCACCCCATAAGTGGAAATAAATGTAAGAATTGGTTGTTCAGTTATTGGAATAAGTTAAATAACTTAATTCTTAATAAATATAAATATAATAACGAAAATCTTAAAATTCTTTATGGCGGTTCAAAAAATGATTATAATGATATAAGCAAAAACATCAACATAGGTAATAAAAACATTTTTAATATTACAGGTAAGTTATCTTTAAAGGAATATTTTGCATTAATTGATTTGTGCAATTTACTAATAAGTATTGATACCTTTGCAGTTCATGTTAGAGCAGCATTTGATAAACCATTAATAGGCATTTATTCCGGAACTAACTATTTATATGAGTGGGAACCTTATATGGATAAAAAGATAGTTTTTCAAGATACATCTTGTCCTTTTTATCCTTGCGAAAGTTTTGAATGTTTAGCAAATAGACACATATGTATGGAAAATATAAAATCCGAAATAATATTTAAAGCATTTAAAAAATTAAGGGATACTCATGATACAAAATCCATTTAAATTACAAAATTGGAAGATTAAAAAATTTTTAATGGTTATTTTATTTTTTCAATTATCTTTATTGGGATTATTCGCATTAAACAAGTTAGGAATGGATACTCCAATTATAAGACCACTAATTGGATTTATTTATTTATCCTTTGTTCCTGGTTATTTATTGTTAAGAATTTTAAGATTGCATAAGTTAAGCAGTATTGAGAGCTTTTTATATGCCCTTGGGCTGAGTTTATTTATAGATATGTTTGTTGGATTTTTAATGAATATGTTTTATCCAATTTTAGGTATTACTTTAAAACCAATTTCAGAAATTCCAATAGTTTTAACTATGGCGGGAGTTTGTTTATTATTATGTATTATTGCCTATCTTAGAGATAAAGATTATAATAATCCTGATTTTATAGATTTAAAAGATATTTTAGGTCCACAGGTTTTGTTTTTAAGTTTAATTCCATTTATGGCAATATTTGGAACCTATTTGGTAAATTATTACCATAACAATATTTTGTTAATGATTATGATTGTTGTTATTGCATTAGTTGCCTTAGTTATTGGCTTTACAACTTGGATTGATAAAAAATATTATCCCTATGCTATTTGGGTTATGGCAATTGCTTTGATTTTTCATGTTAGTTTATTTACAAATTATATTCCAGTCCAAGATGTTTATGGTGAATTTCACATTGCAAATAGTGTTATATCCAATCACATTTGGAATTATAATATCCCTTCTTCTTATAATTCCGTTTTAAGTGATACTCTATTACCTTCTATGATATATCATATTTGCAAAATTAGTTTAAATTGGGTATATAAAATTATATTTCCATTATTTTGTTCTTTTTTACCAATAGGATTATATTCAATATATAATAAATATTTATTAGACAAAAAATTATCATTTTTAGCATCTTATCTGTTTATAATTATTCAACCATTTTATACACTTATTCCATTCTTAACAAAACAACTAATTGCTGAGCTATTTTTGCTGCTAATTTTGATGTTATTAACTTCTAAATTACATAAATTCAAAAAAATGATATTATTCACTGTTTTTAGTATGTCATTAATTGTATCCCATTATGGAACATCATATTTAGTTATGTTTATGTTTTTATTTACAGTAGTATTTCTAAAAATATTTGAAGTTATAAAAAAAGAAAATATCAAAAATAAAATTACTGGAGATGTATTTGGATTTACATTAATTTATATAGTATTTACTTTGGGATGGTATATCTATATTTCAAAATCAGTATCTTTTGCTTCATTAGTGGGTATTGGAAATACAATAGCACATACAATATCTACCGAATTTTTAAATCCTGAGTATTCAAGGGGTGCCTATACATTAACAAAACAGTTGCATTTATTAGGCCAGTTGTTAAAATATATGTATTTAATCATTTCAGGTTTAATATTTATAGGTTATTTAAAAACATTGTTTGATATATTAAAATCAAAATCAAACATTAGCCCAATTTATTTAGCTTTTTCTACATATTGGTTAGGCATTCTTGGAGCAGCAGTAGCTGTTCCATTTTTTGCGGTTATGAACCCATACAGATTATATCATTTATCATTTTTTACATTGGCACCATTTAGTATTATGGGAGCTATTTTTATAGTTTGTTTAATTAAAAAAATTAAGATAGTATATTTTAGTTATAATATGATATTAAAATTTTTAACAGTGTTTTTTGTTATTTTTATGCTTTTAAGTACTGGATTCATTAGTGAAATAGTAGATCAACCCTCATATTCAAGATATTTAAGCGAAGATAAAATAATTGCCCAAAAACAAATTAACATCAATGAAACAGGAAAATTTTACAGTGGCATTATAACAACATATGATGTATTTGGTGCTAAGTGGCTTTCAAAATATGGTGAAAAGAATAATAATATATATTCTAATTCATGGGCTTTTGGTAATGCTCCACTATTTACATATGGGGGAATACCATTACATAGAATTAAAGATTTAACGGCAACTCCTGTTAATGGTAATTATATATACTTTATGGAATTATTAGTAAAACATAAGATTTGGTATTATAATGACCCATTAGCTGCCAAGTATTTTATATATTATAATGCAACAGTCTATTACAATAATTTAACTAAAAAATGTTCAAAAATCTATGATAATGGAGGAAATCAAATATTACTATCTTAAATTTTTCTTATCAAATTTTCCAAATATTCCATCCCAAATTCCTCTATAATAATATTTCAGTAAATAAGATTTTTTCCGCAAAAAAAGACTAATGAATCTTTTAACATGTTTATGGGTTAAAAACCATGTTAAAAATAATAAATAGTTAATTTTGTCATTATGAACTTTTACAAAAGTTATATTATTTCTTGTTTCATAATATGTGTAAATTGGAGAATACATTCCACCAGATGTGGATGAAACCTTATGCCATAAAACAGATTTAGTAGCACAAACTAATTTATAACCTAAATTTTTACATCTTACTGATAAGTCAGTATCTTCATAATAGCAAAAATAATTCTCATCAAAGCCATTCAATACTTTTAAAACATCTCTTTTAATTAACATTGAACATCCTGTAATATACCCACATTCAACAACATCATTATAATTTTTATCATCTATTTTTTTACTATAATAATGCCAAGTCTTACCGGTTTTTAAATCAACTCCTCCGCCACCCAATCCCCAAATCACATCATCCCTACCATTACTCGACGAAAACCTAAGAGGTTTTCGTGAATCGACAAATCCTTCGGATTTGTCTCGATAATCATAATAATAAATCTTGCTTCCAACAATTCCAATCTTTTCATCACTCTCTCCAACCTTAACCATTTCAATTAAAAAATCCTTATCTACAACAGTATCATTATTTAACAACAAAACATAATCAGGATTTAAAACATCCAAAGCAAATTTAATACCAACATTATTTCCCCCTGCAAATCCATAATTATCATTATTTTTAATTAAAATCATCCTTTTATTTGCTTCTAATAATTCATATTTTTCTTTATCTAAAAATTTACCATTTCTTGCTTCATCTTCTGAAAGTTCAAAAACTTTTATAGGTTTATTGGAATTTGAATATTTAAAAAACTTAGAATTTACTTCAATCGGAGCGGAGCGAAGAGCTACAAATTCTGGAAGAATTTGTTCAATATTACCTTCGCAATATTCTTTTATTTTTTCAATAGATTCATCCTTGGAATCATTATCCACAACAATTACATCATAATTTGGATAGTTAATTTTATAAAGAGATTCTAAACATTCTATCGTATCTCTCCAACCATTCCAGTTTAAAATTATTATTGAGACTCTTGGATAGTTCATTTAATCATCCTCATTTAATTTTTTCTTGCTTTAATTACAAATTGGAGAGCGAATAATGTAGGAAACATTTTTGTTATAGCATACTCTAATTTTGAAATTGGATAAAACCTTCTTAATCTAAAAAATGGAACCCACGGCGTAGGGCAAATTTTTTCTATTTCAAATCCTGCACTTTTAACCAATTCTATTGCTGTTTTTTTAGTAAAAAATCTTAAATGGGTTCTATCTAAAAGCCCCATATCTTCATACTCCCATTTTCCGAGAAGCAACATTAAACGAACAGTTATATGTGCTATATTAGGTATTGAGTATACTATGTATCCATTATTATTCAAATATCTTTTTAAATTTAATAAAACAGCCTGTGGATTTTTTAAATGTTCTAAAATATCCCCAAAAACAATAACATCAAAATATCCATCAGGATAATTTAAATTTATAGTTTCAACATCTCCCTTTATTACTTCTTTACAATATTTTTTTGCTATTCTCGCTGATTCATCATCCAACTCTATACCTACAACCTCACACCCATTTTCTTTAAAAACTTTTGAAAGATGCCCGGCAGAACATCCAACATCCAATACTTTTTTATTTTTTCCAACCAATTGAACAATTATCATATGAGAACTATATGGATTGGTGCTTAATGTATCATACTTTAACATAAAATATCACCCTTTTTTTATTAACAAACTTTTCAATATTTTTTTATCGTCTTTGTCTAATGCCATTATATACAAAAGTAATGAATATACAATCAATGAAGAAATGGCCGGAATGATAGTTCCTAAAAATAACATACTTATTTTTAAATACATGAACATGAGTATTCCACAAATAATTAATTTGATTAGACTATTTAATACATCAATAAATGTCGCATACCTTAACTTAATTCCAATGGCAATAACAAAAACTGCAATTGTAAATTCAGTTATTAATGTCGCAATACTGGCTCCAATGTAACTAAATTTTGGTATCAATAGCATATTTAATATAATATTCATTATCATTGCAAAACCAGTTACTTTTGTTACAAGTGATTGTCTATTTATTGATTCAAATAATTTTACAAATGGAGCATTTGCAAAAATACTAACTAAACCCCATATTAATATTTTTAATGCAATAATTGTTCCATGGTAATCTTGCCCAAATATTGTTAATACTATTTCCTTAGCAAAAACCGTTGTTAGAACTCCAAGAGGTATTCCAATCATTAGCATTATTTTAAAATATTTTTCACATATGATTTTCAATGATTTGTTTGATGTAGTATAATATTTAGACATTATTGGATATATAACCATATTTACCATAACTGGAATAAATAAAAATACCAAAATAATTCTATATGCTGCATTATACCACCCTACCACCAAATCTCCAACCATGTATGATAGCATTACAGAATCTATCCAATAATAAACAGTAATAAAAAGTCCACTCAATGCAAAAGGCCAAGCTTCTTTTAACAGCTCCTTCCAAAATTTTAAATCAATTTCAATTTTTGGTTTAACAAATTTCCATGTCGAAATAATTAAATTATATAATAAAACACCAGTTCCAGAAATTAAATAGATATATGCAAACCCTTCAACATTAAACCCAAAATACATGGCAATAAAAACACCCAACAGCATCAAAGAACTGTTTAATATACCTCCAATACCCACAAACTCCATCTTTTCATGACCTTGATATATAGAGTAAAACATGCCATTTAAAGAATTAATTAAAACATAAAATGCAATTAAATAAACAACATAAACAGTTTCTGCTGGATAATTCATTAAATTTATGGCTAAAACAATTAATATAAATGTAATTATTCCTAAAATAGATTTTATTACCGCAATATTTCCTAAATACTTTCCACTGAGCTCCGTATTTCTTGCAACCTCTCTAACAGTTAAAGGTTGCAAACCCATATCTGCAAGCACACCAAACATTCCAGTAAATGCAAGGGCAAAAGATAAAATACCAAACCCCTCAGCTCCCAAATATCTCGCCATATAGATGGTATAAACAAAACCAAAAAATTTAGATACAATATTGGATACAAATAAAATCCCCGTGTTTTTAGCAATCCTTTTAACTGAGCTCATCTTTACCCCATATATATTAAAAAATTAAAACTTAACTTATATTAATTCTCTTTTTATTTAAATATTTCCATGGTTTTAAACCAATAATCATCGGAGCTCCCATAATAAAAAATTAAAAATTTCATAATAATGTTAGAGCTCACCTATTATATAAACTAAATAAAAATTATCGGAGCTCCTATAAAAAAATTAAACCACTCCCTTAATAGCATTCCATACTAAAAATGACTGTGGTTTTAATATTCCTTTTTGAGGATTAAGGAATAAAATATTTCTTCTAATCAGAATTTCCCTAATTTTTTTTGGTATCTCTAAATCTTCAATTTCATATTTCTCTTTGAATTTTTTTAACGATTCAACAACTTTCCCATGGAGCTCCGCATCTTCTTCACTAATATCTTCTAAGAAGTATTTTAGTTTTTGAATTTCATCATTCAGTAGGAACCCCAAAACTTCATTTAAATCTTTAAAACTACTTTCTTCAACTACATAAGCTATATCCTTTGGTTTCCCCCCAACATATGAATATATTTTTTCTTTATCACTATCAGAGAGTGCGACCCCATTTTCTTTTGCTAAAAAGCCCATAAATGCTATTGCAGTTTCCTTATCAAAATCATCAACTAAAAGATGTTTTGCCCTACCTTCGAGCTCCCCAGTATTATACACATATTCAGCAAATAGACTATCAGAAGTTAAACAAAACACATGGCATAAGTGCTGTTCCTTTGTTAGTGAGACTAAGAATTGAAATAGTTCTTTTAATAGGTATTTTTGACCATTTGTGGTTACTTCCTTTATCATCTGAAGTTCGTCGAGAATTAAAATAGGGGTTCTACCACTCTTTTTAGTTTCTAAAACCACATCATTTAAATACTGAAAGGCATCGTTTATTTTTTCTTCAAATAGTTTGTTAAATTCTACTTCTGGAATGGGAATTCCTGTTAAAGTTTTTGTGGTTTTAGTGATTAGATTTATTACCTCTGATTTGTCCTTTATTTTTTCTAAGATTCCCTCTTTTTTTGTGGTAAATATCGCCTCTATGAAGTCTCTTTTTTCAGATATTAGGTAGGTTCTAAAATTTATATAAAATACTTTGTAATTATCGTCTAATTTGTTGTTTATTATATGGTTGATTAAAGTAGTTTTACCACTGTTTATGGAACCGTAGATGAAATAGATATCATTTGGCTCTTTGTTCAAAATGTGAAGGATTTCTTTAATTTCCTTTTCTCTGTTGAAGAATTTCATAGTTTCACCAATATAAAATGTGTGAAGAGCAGTATTTCAAACTTACCACGGTAATAAAACAGTCTTAACTGAGCTCATCTTAACTCATTATATATAAAAAATAAAACTTAGATTTATATTCCTATTCAAATTTATGAATAAACTGATAACTGCCGGAGCTCCCCTAAATTAAATCTAAGTATTAGACGAAATCACGAAGTGATTTCCTTGCTCTCTTGCCACACAAGAGAAAAGAATTATTTATTATTTTTTTCCAGTAATTCTATAATTCTATCCAATTTTTCGTTCATCAATTCCATCTGCCCAACCTAAATTTTCTATTTTATCTCTAAATCCTACATGTTGAGTTTCCGAAGCGTAGCTTCGGGTTACAAAATCCGGAGGATTTTGTTCAATTCCGTATATCCTTAACTCATAAGTGGTTGCCACATTCTCACCTGATAATCTATTATTATATATCATTCACATTTTTAAACATACGGTTCAAATCCTATCTAACAGTAGTATCAAAGTTCAAAACCTGACTTTCAAATATCAATTATAACAATAATAAACATTGATTTACTCATTTCATAAAATTTATTTTTAGGGGACGTATTTATCGGAGCTCCCGTTCTTATCTTCTAAAATCATCCAAATCATAAACCAAATAATTCTCTTCTCGAAGCTCCTCCTTACCATCAATACTTTTTGCTATCAGACAAAAATAATAATTTTCAGATTTCAAATTAACAAGTTGTGATTTTCTTTCCAAATCCTTTAAAATCCCTCTCGCCTCTCGTAATGTCAATTTCTTCCATTTTACTTCTGCAAATAAAACCTTTTCATTATTCTTAGACATTGCCACAATATCTATTTCTTCACCTTTATGCCACCATCTGCCTATTTTGGAAAATCTAAATGGGAGCTCCCCTTTTTTTGAAAGATTAAGTAAAAACTCTTTTGCAATATCTTCGAATATATGTCCTAAATACTGGTTAAATCGTAAAAAATCTATAGTATAAGTTTCAATTTCTATCTCTCCCTTATTAGGATATACAAAATTAAACCAAAATCTAAAAAAATTGTCTTTTATTTTATACTGCCCCTTCTTACTCTTTGGACTATCAGTAATTGGAATTTCTCTTTCAACAAACTCCAAATTTATCAGTGTTTTTAAGTATTTGGGCAAATCATTTGCCCTAATTCCCGTAAAGTTAGATATTTCGCTGATTCTATTATATCCCAAAGCTATTGCTTCAAGTATAAAATAATACCTATGGACATCCCCAACTCTTCCTCAAAATAAACTCTGGTTCTTCATACAATATAGAGGTCTTTTTAAAAACATTTTGTAGGAGCTTCTCTTCAAAATTCTTTCCAAAAAATAGTTGAAATATATTGGGGAAAACTCATCGGTTATCACTACGGTTCTTTTACATTTACACATATCAGAAATTCAAGGGCATTTCTAAAGTCTTTCACTGTTTTTCACTTCAACAGACGGTAGATCGTATTTTTTAGATATTGTTAAATTATATTTTTAAACCTAGTTCTGAAAAAAATAAAAAAATAAAAAATATATCGGAGCTCCAATAATACGTTATTTTTAAAATAGAATAAGACCTTCTATTTTTATAAAAGCAATTCCAAAGGATTTACCTCGATTTAATGATTTCCAGGAATGATTAAATCCCTTTCACCTGCAGGTTCAAATTCCCTCAGAGCTCCTTTTGCAATGCACTTTCTTGGCCATTTAAAGTCAAATACCAAGTGCTTATCTGCAAATGCTACTTTAACAAGTGGGTTGAAGCAGAAAGCGTCTCCTCTTGCAGCGTGTGGTGCCTGGGCTATACCTGTATATTCTGGCTGATGCCCCACATTCATGGCATAGTTTGGATAGTTTGGACCTCTTGCTTCGTGCAATGCACCCTCGTCAGCTCTAATGGATACAGAGTTTGCAGAACCACACTGATCTTGTAAGTCGTATCCATAGAATCCCAATCTGCTGTGGTATTCTTTATGTAATAGCTGACTTAGATACCATCCATTAATTCCAGCATTTGAGTTTCCTGTGGCAAATGCAACTGAACAACCTGCCGCTGCTGCAACAACCCCAGTTCTTTGAGAACCTCCAAAGTGGTCTTCCAATAATGTAGGGTATTCATCATACTGTTCCATACCATATAATGTTACTTCTGTTGTAATATCCCTCACAACATCCATTGAAGCTTCTACACCGCACAATCCATATTTGTCTTCCACATAGTCTTTACCATAATACACAAAATCATCCAAAATATCGTCTGTATAGGTTGCACTTGCATACTGTGTAAATCCTACCCCTCCTGACATGTAGGAGCCAAGCCATACTTGGTCGTAGAATGTTGCAGCTGCACCAATTACTTCCAAAGTCACTTCCGCAGGGTCATCACACACCCTTGATGTTTGGATTATGTCGGCAAATATTCCAAATGGAACTCCCCCTGGCTCATTTGCCCCTCTTGCCCTTCTTGCAGGAAGTATTGTTCCCATCTGAATAACATCTGCGTGTTTTGCCGCATATGAGAAGTCAGCAATTGCGGCTTCCCCAGCACAGAGTTTGTATGCCGTAATGAATGACATTCCAATCTGCATGGCAGACCATCTTGAAACTGTTCCACCATCACAGCACCTTACAACTACTGTTGGAACCCTTGAAACCTGATATGTTTTATTTCCAATGTATTTTTTTAACATCTCTGCCTGCTCTTCTGGGAACTCTTTGTTTATGTCGATTAAAAATCTTTTGTCGAGCTCATCTGCTAACTCATCATTTCCGGTAAATATCTTTGCATAGCAATCCCAAACTAAACCTGGATGAACCTCAACCATGTGCTCCTGAACAACGGCACCTCCTGGCAGTGCGTGATTAACTGTTTCCATATATTCATTTATTGTTTCAGGCGTAACCTCTACACCAAGCCTTTTTTCAAGAACAGCATGTCCTGTATCCATACCTACAATAACTGTCCTTTTAATATCATCTACAAGCTGCTGAATTGCCGCATTGTTGCAGAAGTGCAAATCGTCCCCTTCTACATATTCGTCTGTTCCAGATATTTTATAGGTCATCAATGTTCTTTGCCCCAATGGAACCCCAATATCTGGGTTGTATCCAGGAATTCCCCTTTTTGATGTTATTTCCTGAGCTGCTTCATAGAACTCTCTTTTTCTTGCAGACTGTTTCCATCCTCCGAAGCAGTAAAAGCTCGTATATTTTTCTTTTGGGTCTTCTTCGAACTTTTCCTTCAACGCCTTTAAGAACAGTTTCTTTTCAGCATCCATTATTCCTCACCTAATCTCTTTTTCAAATCCTTTTTAAATGAGTTCATACCAAATCCCCCCTCACTCCTTGCTACATGTATTGTTTCAACAACTTCCAATGCCTCTTTGTCTTCCCTCATTCCAATATTGTCCTTTCTATAAATGGTCGTAATTTTTGCAAGATATTCCTGTGGAAGCGGTTCTCCAACATCTACTGGTTCATCCAAAGGTATTCCAACCTGTTCCTTTACATACAGAACATGCCCTGTTTTTTCATCATAGATGTATCTCTGTAACCCATCAAACATGAGCCCATTTTCATCAAGCCTCAATGAGTGCCCATGCACAGTAGCTCCCCTCATACCACATGTTGCAGGGTCAAAGATTTCTGTTTCAACTAACCACTTTGAAATCTTTTCCAAGTCGAGCTCCCTTATTTCAATAACCTGCCTTCCTGAGAGTGTTCCAGTATCTACCCCTCTGAATCTCCACATGTAGGTTCTGGCCCTATCGTATGGCTGAGCAGGTGCGTTATACATGGAATCTGCAAACTGAATATACCTGACCCTTATACCTTCTTTTGCTCCATCAATTGGTTCTACAAGGTCTTTGATAGCATCTTCCTCAAAGTCCATTTCTTCCAGTGGTGGATGAACTGTCCTATAACTTTCTCCAGGGTTTCTATGCCCTAAAACCCTAACTAAATCATCATCTGAAATTTCCCTTAATTTTTTTAATTTAAAATTTGGGTTCATATGCCTTCTTCTATTTTCACCTATTATCGTTTCCCCAGGGTAAAACTGCGGTTTATAATTCCCTTTCATTTAATCACCTTTAATCATCTTAACTTTATCAGAAGTTCTTGCAGTAGGGTCAACCATTCCTATTAATCTAGGGTCTATTTTACCCTCAAATCCTTCTCCATACTTTAAATAGTCGGAAACCGTTGGTTTCACTTTTGTAAATGCTCCCATATTCAAGCTGTAGCCAAATGGAAGTGCTTTTTTACATATTTCATCTAATTTTTTTGAGAGCTCTACACTTTTTTCGTATGGAACTGTAATGATAAATTTCCCAACCTTAACGGTTAATTCAACGTCTTTTCCATTAACATTGATGACTTTCCTATCTGGATGATTTACTGGGGTACCTCTTGCAGGTCCGTAATAAACATATTTTGGTAAAGATTGGCCATGAATAATTACTCGTATTATATCCTCCCCAAGACTATAAACTGAATTTAATACCTTTTCAGTGGTTTCAGGCTTTAAATACCTGTAAGGGAATATCTGAATATCTACAGCTTTTATTTCTTCCATAATTTCACCTACGAGTTTTGTATGAATAGAAGTATGCAATATACCGTATTTTTGATGATTATACCCTATCTCTAATTTATCTAAGGCATGAGCATGGATTTGTTAGTGAATATTTGTCAAATTAGAGTGTATCTTTAACCTCTGAGGCCCCCAATGCAACGTGCTTTAACGGCTCTCTCAGATAGTCAATCGCACTATAAACATACCTACCAATGAAGATGTTTTTTCAACGGAAAACATCTGAGTCCCTGCATCAAGGCACATGGCAGCAGCGGCACATGGAATGGCAAATCCTTTACTATGTCTTGTAACTACGTGGTTTCCATGGAATGTTCCTGGACCTCCACCACCATAAATAGAATGGCTGAAAAAGCTGAAACCTACTCCAGTTCCCTCTGTTCTACCGAAATCAACACCCGGCAGTCCGGTTTCATATTCGAGAATATCGTTGTAATAAAGCACCGTTGAAGCTACACCCTGTGCAGCTCTTGCTGCCCCAACATTTACCATGATAGATGCAACCAATCCTGCTGCTGCATAAGCATTCCACAATGCCCAGTCAGCAGGTTCATAAACTACAAATCCTGATGGCATGGTTTTTACTGGTCTAATAACTTTGTCCTCCAGAGCTCTTTCAACAACTGATGCTACAACAGTTCCCACTGTTCCGTTTTTACCATTTTCCTTAACAATCTCATAAACTAGGTTGTTTGCATTTAACCCCTGGAATGCCAAACCGAGTAGGTGATATCTTTCAAATGCACCTACTGCATCCCCTGTTTCAAACATTGCCGTTTGTTCTAAAATGGATGATAACGCCACGGCATTTAATGTCTTTTTTCTTGTGATTGCCACGACATGGTTTGCCATGATATTTCTCAACCCATATCCAAGACCTTCAAGCATTACAGGGGGACCAAGCAATGCCGCAATATTTGCACCATGGAAATCTATTGATTGAGGATATCTTCCCAAAACTGCAGTTTTAATATTTGGTGCATTAAACATATTCACATCAAAAGTATCAACTATTGACTGAGTTACCGCAGCTCCTGTGGCTAAGGTGGATATTGTATAATCAGCAGCTACTTTTAACCTCTTTGAAGGCATTTGAACAAGCATTTGATTTCCTTTGTTAATCAATCTAACAACTGTGTCATCTCCATCATGTACTTGAATCAATTTTTTTACCTTTTCAGCAATAATTTCGGCATTTTCTACTATTGGCAAATCAAGTTCTCTTCCAGGGCAGACGCAAGCCTTACCTCCAATTGCCCCGTTTTTTAGTGCGTTCTGGATTCCAGATAGATTTACTGCAACAGACCTTTTAACATCACCAATTATTTTCTCTACCGTTGGATTAATAATCGGGCTTATGGCATCCAATGGCACATTTTCTTCAAGAAGTTTTCCCTTTTCATCATACAAATCTATTTTATCTTCATATATGGTCATTCTAACACCTTATTTTATACTATACAATAATAACTTTCCATATAATTATAATATTTAGTATATAATATTTTTCATTAAATATTAAATAGATAAGATTATATACTGAAAAAATATTAAAACTACCAT